>ULOF01020405.1_pt1 | contig 27788 bp, 22 predicted proteins | sample 1952371 | NCBI WGS metagenome assembly ULOF01 (sample SAMEA4835597, study PRJEB28245) | human gut metagenome | biome: gut microbiome; material: fecal sample | place: Denmark | collected 2008 | reverse complement strand
CCGCTGGCGACACGGCGGAATTGTCAAAACTGAATGCGAGATATGCACTGCTGATGGATGCAGATAACCGAAGAGTGTTATTTGAAAAATCCGGCTATGAAAAAGTTCCTATGGCAAGTACGACTAAGATTATGACCCTGATTGTGGCTCTGGAAAATGCAAATCTTGAGGACTTGGTAACTGTTTCAGATTATGCGGCATCCATGCCAGATGTCCAACTTAACATGAAAAAGGATGAGCAGTATCGTCTGGGTGATTTGGTTTATTCCTTGATGCTGGAATCCCATAATGATACTGCCGTTGCCATAGCAGAGCACGTAGGTGGAAGTGTGGAAGGGTTTGCCACCATGATGAATGAAAAGGCAAAAGAGCTTGGGGCGTACAATACCAATTTTGTCACGCCAAATGGTCTGGATGCCGATGAGCATTACACCACGGCATACGATTTGGCACTTATTTCAAGCTATGCCATAGAAAATGAAACATTTTTAAAAATTATTCAGACCCCATCCTATACTTTTCATGAACAGACTACGGGGAAAAGCTTTACAGTGAATAATAAAGACCGTTTTTTAACTTCTTATGAGGGAGCCATTGGCATAAAAACCGGTTTTACGGGAAATGCAGGATATTGCTTTGTGGGTGCAGTGAACCGGGATGGAAAGCATTTTGTCAGTGTGGTACTAGCCTGCGGCTGGCCTCCCCATAAAACGTACAAATGGAAGGATACCACCAATCTTATGGATTATGGGGTAAAGCAATATAATTTGAAAGAAATTCTTGCAGCAGGCACATCCTTTCAGCAGATTCCTGTTATGGATAGTATTGAAGATGCCCCGGTTACCCCCTATACAAAAGATTCCGTTTCTCTGTTACTTCGGGAGGAAGAAAAGGTAAGCTTTGATGTAAAGCTGCCGAAAAAATTGCAGGCTCCGGTTAAGGAAGAGCAGACCATTGGAGAAATTACCATTAAAATCAATGATGAAATTTACAAGATAATTCCATTGTATTCAAAGGAAAAGCGAACAAAAATAACTTACGAATATATTCTAAAGAATATTCTGTCACAGTATTTTCTGCTATTAAACAGTTGACTTTTTTACTTCAACGTGTTAAACTGTCAAACGTGGCTGAATAGCAGATTAGCATGGAAATCCAGAAAGTGCGCCTGTAGGGCGGATATGGCTGGATAACATTTAACAGTACAAAAGGAGATTATTAGAATGGGTTTACATTACATTTCACAGGTGCCGTCAGCGGAAGAGATAAAAGAGTTGTTTCCTATGAGCCCTGCACTTCAGAAAATAAAAGCGGAAAGAGATGCCGAGATTGCAAAGGTATTTACTGGTGAATCGGATAAGTTTCTGGCAATTATCGGTCCCTGCTCTGCGGATAATGAGGAGGCGGTGTTAGACTATATTACCCGTCTTGCAGGGGTACAGGAAAAGATTAAGGAAAAAATTATTATTGTTCCCCGCATTTATACGAATAAACCAAGAACCAATGGTTCCGGTTATAAGGGCATGCTTCACCAGCCGAATCCAGAAGAGAAGCCGAATTTTATTGAGGGACTTAAGGCAATCCGTAAAATGCATATTGATGCAATTGAGCAGACCGGGCTTACTGCTGCAGATGAGATGCTGTATACGGATAACTGGTCTTATTTATCCGATATATTATCTTATGTTGCAGTAGGTGCACGTTCCGTGGAGAATCAGTCACACCGTCTGACAGCCTCCGGCATTGATGTTCCGGTTGGCATGAAGAATCCTACCTCCGGTGATTATGCGGTTATGATGAATTCCTGTATTGCAGGCCAGTCCAAGCATACCTTTATGTCTGCCGGATGGGAAGTAAAGTCGGATGGAAATCCGCTTACACACTGTATTTTAAGAGGTTCCCTGAATCGTCACGGTGTATCGGTGCCAAATTATCACTATGAGGATTTGATTTTGCTCCATGAGGCATATGAGAAATTTGATACCCTTAAGAATCCGGCAGTTATTGTGGATGCCAATCACAACAATTCCGGTAAGAAATGGGATGAACAGCCTCGTATTGTAAAGGAAATCCTCCATAGCATGCGCCATAGCAATGAGGTGGCAAAGCTGGTAAAGGGAGTTATGGTAGAGAGCTATATCGAGGATGGCAATCAGGCAATTGGTGCTGGCTGCTATGGTAAGTCTATTACGGACCCATGTCTTGGATGGGAGAAATCGGAGAGATTGCTGCTTGAAATGGCGGAGCTTTTATAAAAGCATAAAAATTTTTAAGGGAAATGGCAGTGTATGTTGTCATTTCCCTTTTATTTCTTGTTTTGAAAAAAGAATTATAGTACAATGAAAGAAATTTATATAAAGGAGATTGTGCAAATGAGGGGAAATAATGTTTTGACAAGATTGATAATGGTTTTGATAGGGGTAGGGGCTGTTCTTATTGTTATGGGCAGCCGGGATTTCATTTACAGCAGGAAAACACCGGAAAATTATAATTCTATGCTGGAAGCGGATTTTCAAAAAGGGCAGCTTATTGAAGGAGAGGCCTATGCAAACCTGGGCGCATTTGAAGAGAATTATACCACCAGAAATGGAGTGAAGACGGGCGAATCACAGTATAATTACCTGATTCCGGTGGGAGAGAAACAGTACATGGGTCTCTTAAATTTTACAACTACGCAGAAGCAGGAATTGGAGACGCAGGCAGATGCAACCTTTGCATACTGGAACGGTGAGACAACGGAGGAACCGGCAACGGTTCATTTTAAAGGTGTTGTTAAAAAAATGGATGAAGAAACAAAGGGGTATATGCGGAGTTATATGTTAGATATTGGTTTTACCCAGTCCGAAGTGGATGAATTAATTCTTCCGTATTATATTAAATGTGACAATTATGACGGCTGGCTGTGGCAGCTTGTTACCGGACTTGTATGTCTGGTAATTGGAATAGCAATTTTAGTGATTCCGATGCTGGCTGCAAATCGGAAGAAGGAGGTCATGTTTGCCAATGATACGCCGGTTAACAGTAATTCTGGTGGAATGGTGGTAAATGATGAGTTTGAAACATTCCACCCGGATTCCTATGAAACAGGTAACAGTGTTTTTGAAAATACAGCTTCTGAAGAAAATTCACATTCCTCTGCCAGCGGGTTAGGAATGGGTATTGCGGAGAATTATAAACCAGAAGAGGGGAAATCAAATCTTAAGCTGAAGATGTAATGAAATATTAGGGTATGCAGAGCTTTCTGTTATAATCGGACTTAAATTAATATTTGGGGGTATGTGTTATGTTTAAACGGGTGATTTGGATTATTTTAGACAGTGTGGGAATCGGGGAAGCGCCAGATGCCGATGCCTTTGGAGATATTGGAGCCGATACCCTTGGCAATATTATTAAGACACGAGGGCATTTACGGGTTCCCCATTTAGAACAGCTGGGGCTTTTTTCTATTGATGGAACTACTCTTCCCAAAACAGACCGGATTCCAGTGGGTGCATATGGAAAAGCGAGGGAACTGTCAAACGGCAAAGACACCACCACAGGCCATTGGGAAATGACAGGAATTGAGACGAAACAGGCATTTCCAACGTATCCTTTAGGTTTTCCAAAAAACATTATGGATGAATTTGTAAAACGTACTGGCTGTAAAGGATATCTTGGCAATATTGTGGCAAGCGGAACACAGATTATTAATGAGCTTGGCAGTGAGCATATGGAAACAGGTTATCCGATTATCTATACCTCTGCGGATTCTGTGTTCCAGATAGCCGCCCATGAGGATGTAATACCATTGGATAAATTATATAGAATGTGTGAAACAGCCAGAGAATTGTTAACGGGAGAGCATGGGGTGGCAAGAGTGATAGCCAGACCCTTTATCAAGGAAAAGGATAAATATGTCCGTACGGCGAACCGGAGGGATTTTTCGTTAAAACCGGATTCTGAAAATCTTTTATCCTATCTAAAGGGTGCCGGATACCGGGTGACAGCAGTGGGTAAAATAGAAGATATTTTTTGTGGTGTGGGAATCGGTGATGCGGTTCATACTAAAAGCAATGTAGATGGTATGGAAAAGACTGCTGATTTTATGGAAACCCAGCGCGACGGTCTGATATTTACCAATCTTGTAGAATTTGACTCTACATGGGGACACAGACGGGATGTGGAAGGGTATGCACAAGGACTGGAGACCTTCGATGAAGAACTCGGCAGGATTATAGCAAAGATGCAGGAAGAGGATTTGCTGATTATCAATGCGGACCATGGCTGTGACCCTACCTTCCGTGGAACAGACCACACAAGAGAGTATATTCCCGTGTTGATGTATCATAAGAAGCTGAAGCAGGGAGTGAATCTGGGAATACTGGATACCTTTGCAGATATAGGGGCAACCATAGCGGATAATTTTGGCGTGAAAAGGCTTAAAATTGGAAATAGTTTAAAAGATAGATTGCTTTAGAGTATTATGAAATTGCATAATATTGGGAGCTTGTAGCAATTCAGGAGGGTGCAAAATGAATACGTATGACATTATTATGAAAAAAAGGGATGGTCATGTTCTTACAGAAGAAGAAATCGTATATCTGGTTGAGGGTTATACAAAAGGGGAGATTCCGGATTATCAGATGGCGGCATTTCTTATGGCAGTGTATTTCCAAGGCATGAATCATGAGGAGACCACCAGCCTTACCATGGCGATGGCCGATAGCGGGGACCGTCTGGATTTAGCGGAAATTAATGGAATTAAGGTGGATAAACATTCCACCGGAGGTGTTGGGGATAAGACCAGCCTGATTGTGGGACCGATTCTCGCAAGTTTGGGTGTTCCGGTTGCTAAAATGAGCGGAAGGGGACTTGGACATACCGGCGGAACCATAGACAAATTAGAAGGGATACCGGGATTTCAGACAGGTATTCCGGAAGAAGCTTTTATAAAACAGGTGAATAAAACAGGACTTGCCATAGTAGGGCAGACGGCAAATCTTGCACCGGCAGATAAAAAAATATATGCACTTCGTGATGTAACGGCAACCGTTGACAATATTTCCCTGATTGCTGCCAGTATTATGAGTAAAAAGCTTGCTGCCGGAGCAGACGCCATTGTACTGGATGTAAAGACTGGCTCCGGTGCGTTTATGAAGACATTGGAGGATGCGAGACAGCTTGCGAAAACCATGGTTGCTATCGGAACCTTGGCAGGCAGGGACACGACAGCGGTTATTACGGATATGAATGAGCCTCTGGGTGGTGCAGTGGGAAATATTTTAGAGGTAAAAGAGGCAGTAGAATGCCTGAAGGGGCATGGAGATAAGCGTTTGATGGAGGTATCCGGAACGCTTGCTGCCTATATGCTGCTGGCAGCCCGGAAGGCGGATTCTTTTTCCGCTGCGTTACCGATGGTAGAGGAGGCAGTCTCTACGGGTAAGGCATTTGAAAAAATGAAGGAATTTGTGGCAGCTCAGGGTGGAGCTTGTGAATATATTGAAAATACAGATAAATTTGAAAAAGCACAGTTTTCTGAAAGGATTACCGGCGCAGACATGTACAGAGCAGATGCCAATCTTTTAAATAAGGGCATGGACGCTTCCGGATGGGATAAGGTTAAGGTTTATCTTGCTACCTGTAATAGTCAGGAGATTGGAATGGTCTCTCTCATTCTGGGTGGCGGAAGGCTGACAAAGGATAGTACCATTGATTTGACTGTGGGCATTTGTTTAAAGAAGCATCTGGGAGACAGCATTGGCCCGGAGGATGAGGTGGCTGTATTATATGCAAATGATATGGAGAAATTAAAGGAGGCAAAACAACGTTTTGTGAATGCCTATACCTTGTCTGAGGAAAAGCCTCCAAAGCATCCGGTTGTGTATGAAATTATAACAAAAGCAGATTTGGAATAGCTGCAAAAAATACTGGTAAAAAGAATAAATTAAATCATAATATAATACACTGTAAGAAAGAGAGTATGGGTATCTTTCAGTGAAAAAAAGAGTTTCAATCAGTGTTATAATGATTATGATGTTATGTCTCATGCCTGTATATTTAGCTTATGGAACCGGAAACGACAGCAGTGAGACCGATACATCACAGACAAGCGAGGAGGTCTCAACACAGGAGGAAGGTGCAGCCGGAAACAATGTAGCAGCCATTGATATTGAATCTCCGTCTGTTCTGCTAATGGAATTGAATAGCGGCGAGGTGTTATATGAAAAGGATGCAGATACGGCCAGACGACCGGCTTCTGTCACTAAAATCATGACAATGCTTCTTGCCTTTGAAGCCATTGATTCTGGTAAATTGAGCCTGGACGGAACAATTACCGTGTCAGAGCATGCAGCAGGAATGGGTGGAAGCCAGGTATATTTAGAGGTAGGAGAAACCCAGACAGTGGAGGATATGCTGAAATGTATAATTGTATCCTCTGCTAATGATGCTGCGGTTGCGGTAGGGGAAGCGATTGCCGGCAGTGAGGAAGCCTTTGTTGCCATGATGAATGAAAAGGCGAAAGCCCTTGGCATGAATCATACAAGTTTTGCCAATGCCTGTGGATTGGAGGCAGAGGGGCATTTGATGAGTGCCAGAGACATTGCCATTCTTTCCAGGGAATTACTGTTAAAGCATCCGGAGGTTCTGGATTATACGACTATCTGGATGGATACGATTATTCATAAGACAAAAAAGGGTGAATCTGAATTTGGTCTGGCGAATACAAACAAATTTTTAAAAAAATATGAAGGTGCCAATGGGCTAAAAACAGGTTATACCTCCGCTGCGGGATTTTCTATGTCTGCCACAGCCACAAGAAACGGTACCACAATGATTGCCGTGGTTATGGGTTCTGAGACAAAGGATATCCGATATTCCGATGCAGCAAAATTACTGAATTATGGGTTTGCAAACTGTAATATATACGAGGATAATAAAGTATTAGACGGTAGTAACCAGATTGCCATTGAGGGTGGAGTAAAGGACAGCGTAACGGTAAAGGCTGAAAATGATTTTCACCATGTATTTGTGGGAAGCTCGGAAGCTGGTGATGTGACGAAAAAGCTTGTGTTGGTAAAGGAAGCAGCTCCGGTAAAAGAGGGAGATGTAATGGCAAGGATGGAATATGAACAAAATGGCACTTCTCTGGGAAGTGTAAATATTGTTGCGATTGAAACTGTGGAAAAACAGCAATACCATCATGCACTTGAAAAAATACTGCGCCAGTTTATCAATATTTATTAAAAATTAAGGAGTTACCAATGAAATTGTGCTTGAACATATTAGAAATTCTTAGTATACTTATTATTGTTTGTCTGATTGTATGTTTGATTATCAGCTATTTTGAAAACAGAAGACTGGATGTCACCCGGTATGAGATTAGGGATTCCCGGATTCCGGCGGCTTTCAATGGATATCATATTGTTCATCTGTCTGATTTGCATAATGCATCTTTTGGGGAACAAAATGAAAGGCTGGTTTCTAAGGTAAAGGAATTAAAACCAGACATAATATTGATAACTGGAGATATGATAATCGGTAAACCCGGTTTGAATGTCGCTTTTGCAGCGGAAACTGTCAATACACTCTGCAAGATTGCCCCGGTCTATTTCAGTATGGGGAATCATGAGCTCCGTGCCAGTATATATACAGACACCTACGGAGATATGTGGAAGGATTTTTCCGGTCGTCTTTTGCCGGAGGTGCAGCTGCTGTTGGATGAGGAAGCATTAATTCAAAAAGAATCGGATGTGATTCATCTATATGGTCTGAATCTGACACCGGAATTTTATAAGCGTTTGATACGGACACCAATGCCGCCAGATTATCTGATTTCTTTATTTGGTCAATGCAATTTTGATGAATATCACATTTTTATGGCGCATAATCCAGATTATTTTAAGGAGTATGCTGCATGGGGGGCAAATCTAATCTTTGCAGGGCATATTCATGGGGGAATGATCCGGCTTCCGTTGGTCGGAGGTGTTTTCTCACCAATGATTCATTTTTTCCCAAAATATGATAAAGGTTTATTTACGGATAATAATAAATATATGATATTAAGCGGTGGACTGGGAAATCACACTTTTAAAATCCGCGTGAATAATGTACCGGATATTGTGTCTGCAACGCTTTATCAGGAAACAATGTAGGAGTGCAGGAATGGACGATAAGAAAAAAAAGGTAACAGAGGAAGTAAAAAAAGACGTATTATCAGAGAATGAAGATGAGATAATGGATTTTGATGAAATGCGTGGGGATGACACGGAGAAGGCCGAAGAAAAAACAGATAAGAATGTGGAAGAAAAAGCTGTGTCTGCTGCCGCAAAGGAAGAGAAAGAAGTACAGGAAAATTCTGATAAAGAATCTGATAACAAGAAAAAACAGAAGGATTCTGATAAAGAGGCAGATAAAAAAGAAGAACAGAAGGATTCCGGTAAAGAAACAGATAAAAAGGAAGAACAGAAGGATTCCGATAAAGAGGCAGATAAAAAGGAAGAACAGAAGGATTCTGATAAAGAAACGGATAAAAGGGACGCAGCAGCTAAGGCTGAGGATATAAAGAATAATGCAGTATCCCAAAGCAAACGCATTGCAGATGCAAAGGCGTCCCAAAAGACAAAAGAGGATAGCGAAGGGACGGATGCAGCAGCTTTTGATAGGAAACAGAAAAATAATTCCTCAAAGCCGAAGAGTAAAAAGGCGTTGTGGATTATCCTTGGAACAGCTGCAGTCCTTTTGGTGATTGCGTACATTTCAGGTTTTGTATATTTTTCAGGACATTTTTATCAGGATGCTGCTATTAATGGCATTCCTGTTTCCGGTATGAATAAAGCAGGTGCCAAAAGCACGCTTGATAATTTCTATACAAATTATATGCTTACTATGGAAACAATTGATGGAAAGCAGGTGATGATTGACGGCAGGGAGATTTCCATGCAGGTTTCGCTGCATGATGAATTCAGTTCCTGTTTTCAAAAACAGAAGCCATATGTCTGGTTTATGAACATGTGGAAGCATCATGATTACGAGATTGGTGCAGATGCCTCATGGGATGAGGCGGCTCTGACCGATTTATACGATTCAATGGATATACTGGAAAAAAAGACGATGACGGCTCCCAAGGATGCTTATGTCGGAATAGAGGACGGTAAATTTGCCATTGTAAAAGAGGTTATGGGTACAACAATTAAAGTAAGTGCTTTTAAAAATGCGGTAGAAGAGAGTCTTTCCAAGGTACAGTCTAATCTTGATTTAGTGGAAGCAGGCTGTTATGAATTGCCGGAGGTTTATGACACGGATGAGGCTTTAAACAAAGAATTGGATGCAAAAAATGAATTTGCCGAAAATGAAATTCAGCTGCAGATGGATGATTTGACTTTGGAGCCTGGAATGGAGCTGTATGACGAAGTATTGGAGAAGAGCGGAGATTCCTATCAGGTTTCCCAAAAGCTGGTGGAAAAGTATGTAAAAAATTTGGCAGAGGAATATGATACCCTGGGAAAAGAGCGTACCTTTACTACTTCTTTTTCAGATAAAAAAGTGGAAGTGCTCGGTACGGCGTTTGGCTATGAGTTGAACCAGGAAGAGACAGCAGATGCACTTTATAATGCATTAACATCCGGAAGGGCAGAAAAAGTGGAGGCAGTTTTTGATAATAAGGGTTATACATTACAGGGGGAAAATGACATTGGAGATACATACATTGAAGTCAACCTGTCTGAGCAGCATGTAATTGCTTATAAGAATGGTAAGAAGCTTGCGGAGGGAGATTGTGTTTCCGGTAATGAGTCTGCTGGTCATGGAACCTGTATTGGTCTATATGCAATTCAGGGCAAACAGAGTCCTACGGTATTACGGGGTGAGAAAAAGCCAGTTACAAAAACGGTAACCAAGAAGAAAAAGGGTAAAAAGGTAAAGGTGACAGAAACAACAATGGAGTATGAATATGAATCACCGGTAACCTTCTGGATGCCGTTTAACGGAGGGATTGGACTGCATGATGCGGCAGCCTGGAGAAGCCAGTATGGTGGAAGTATCTATTACTATAGCGGCTCCCACGGATGTGTCAATTTACCATATGATTTAGCCGAAACCCTGTATAATAATTTTGAGGTGGGTGACCCTGTTATTGTATATTTCTGGGATAACGAAAACCGTAAATAAATTGGATAGAAAACATACAGAAAAATCGTACATTCGTGCATTCAGGTCATCCTGCAAATGTATGGATTGTGCGATTTTTCTATAAGCCAGCTGTGCTGGGATAAGGAGGTACGTATGGGAAAAATTGAAGAACGAATTCAAAAATGTCTTGCCTGTGTCAGAAGCAAAACGGATTTTGTTCCAAGGGTTGCATTGGTATTGGGCTCCGGTTTGGGAGATTTGGCTGACCGGATAGAAGTAGTCGATTATCTGGAGTATGCAGAGATAGACGGATTTCCCAAATCTACAGTAGCGGGTCATAAGGGACGTTTTGTGTTTGGATATATGGATAAAACTCCGGTTGTCATTATGCAGGGACGTGTCCATTTTTATGAGGGATATTCAATGGAGGATGTAGTACTCCCGGTGCGGCTGATGCACGCTATGGGAGCGGAAATATTATTTCTAACAAATGCGGCAGGAGGACTTGGAGAGGGATTTCAATGTGGTGACCTGATGCTGATAAATGACCATATATCCTGTTTTGTGCCGAATCCGCTATTGGGGGAAAATGAGGAGCTGTTAGGCGTGCGGTTTCCGGATATGAGTGAAATATATGATAAAAAATTAAGAGATATCATTTATGCCTGCAGCATGGAATTGGGGATTTCTCTAAAGGAGGGGGTCTATCTTCAGTTAACCGGTCCGAGCTACGAAACGCCTGCAGAGATACAGATGTGTAAAATGTTAGGCGCATCCGCTGTGGGTATGAGTACTGCGGTGGAGGCAGTTGCAGCAAACCATATGGGCATGCGGATATGTGGTATTTCTTTCATTTCCAATCTGGCAGCTGGAATCAATGCGATGCCGTTAAGCCATGAGGAGGTAAAGGCTGCCGCAGACAGGGTGGCACCAAAATTCCAGGCACTTGTCAGGATGGCAGTTTCTAAGATGTAAAACAGATGAAATGGATACGGATGATTCTATCAGTAACCAATAGGTGATTGGAGGAGATATTATGCGGATACGGTTATATCATGCAAGAATACTGACGATGGAGGCAAATCAGGATATTTTTGAGGGGGAGGTCTGGATTTGTGACAACCGGATTGAAAAGCTTGTAAAAGGAGAAGCCAATGACATAGAGGTTGTATTTGATGAACAGATTGACTGCATGGGAAATCTCCTAATGCCGGGCTTTAAAAACTGTCATGCCCATGGTCCTATGACGTTTCTGCGTTCCTTTGCAGATGATTTACCCCTGCAGGAATGGCTGGACACAAAAATATTTCCGGCAGAGGCAAGGCTTCAGGAGGAGGACATTTATACATTAATGCAGCTTGCAGTTTTAGAATATGTTCGTGGAGGAATTACCACCAGTTTTGAGATGTATTTCTATCCGGAAATGATTGCCCGTGCCTGTATCGATATGGGGTTCCGTGTTGTCCTGTCAGGAACTGTGTTTGGCAGGGAGGAACAGATGGGGGATGCTGTCAGGACATTGGCTCATGATTACGAGACCTTTCATCAGTGTCATCCGTTAGTGGATTACCGGTTAGGCTTCCATTCCGAATATAGCTGCTGTCGGAAATTGCTGGAGGCCGTTGCAGACTTAAGCCGGCAGTATAAGGCTCCGGTATATATGCATAACAGTGAGACCGAGAAAGAGGTGGCTGAGTGCATTGAAAGATATGGGAAAACGCCGGTCCAGGTGATGAATGAGTTGGGACTGTTTGAATACGGGGGCGCCGGACATCATATGGTGTATACGTCTCAGGAGGACAGAGCTGTTTTAAAGGAAAAGGGAATCTATGTTGTAACAAATCCGTCCTCCAATCTGAAGCTTGCCAGCGGTATTGCACCGGTTATGGAATATTTGAAAGATGGGATTCCGGTTGCCATTGGAACGGATGGACCAGCCAGTAATAACAATCTTAATTTTTTTAAAGAAATGTATCTGACCAATGCATTACAGAAAGTAAAATACAACAATGCGGCGGCTGTTTTGCCGAGGGAAGTTCTTGAAATGGCTACAGTAAATGGGGCACATTTACTGGGGCTTACAGACTGTGATATATTAGCGGAGGGGAAGCAGGCAGATTTAATTTTAATTGATTTATTAAAGCCTAACATGCAGCCAGTAAATGACCTGATAAATAATCTGGTATACAGTGGCAGTAATGATAATGTAATAATGACTATGATTGCAGGGCGTATTGTATATGTGGACGGTGTTTACCGGATGCAGGTAAATCCGATTGAAATTTATGAACGTGCCAATTATATTATCAGGCGAATAGAATGCGTGTGACAGCTGGAGGCGTCTATGGTACAGAAACGAAATGTGTATCTATGGATTTTGCTGATTTTGTTTGCAGAGTCGGTATGGATTAATGGAATGCATCAGTTAATCCTTAGAATTTCAAGTACCAATAGAGAAAATTATTTTACAGTACAAAACACAGAACGGATGATACAAAAGGATTTACGGTGCTTTCCGGTTCCTCTTGCGTATCGGGAACGCCTGTTTTTTATGGATTCCTATGGGGCGACAAGGGGAAGTGGCGTCCATGAGGGCTGTGATATTATGGATAGCGATAACCAGCCCGGGGAGATTCCAGTTATAAGTGCTACAGATGGTGTGATTACCAATCTGGGCTGGCTCTATCTTGGAGGATACCGGATTGGTGTTACCTCAGAAAACGGCATTTATTATTATTATGCACACATGGACTCTTATGCCGCTGGTTTGGAAACCGGGAAAAAAGTAAAAGCCGGAGAGTTTCTTGGATTTATGGGAAATTCTGGTGAAGGAGAGGAAGGGACAAAGGGGAAGTTTGATACACATCTGCATTTTGGAATATATATAAAAGATACAACAGGAAATGAAAAGACTGTCAATCCATATCCGTTTCTGTTGGAAATTGACGGAGAGTAACACTTTCATTTTCTAGTTAACTATGCTATAATACATTTAACTGTGTGTATAAAATATGTGATGTACGTGAGAAAAGCAAATGTTCTGCCATAGAAGAGAGGAAGACATTTGAATGATTACCGATATATTATATAAAAAGGATAGGTGACTACAATATGGAAATTCAGCTTTGGCGTGAAATTCTTGATCCATACCGTCTTGCGGTGGATGAATTAGTTGTAAAATTTAATCATATTATTGAAGAATATAGGCATGCAGGTCTTTATTCACCTATTGAACAGGTGACCGGACGGGTAAAGAAAATATCCAGTATTCTTGATAAAATGCAGAAAAAAAATATTTCAATTGAAGAGATTGATGACCGTATTTCGGATATGGCGGGTATCCGGATTATGTGCCAATTTGTAGAGGATATTGAAAAGGTTGTGGAAATTATACATAATCGTACGGATATGGAAGTAATTAGGGAAAAGGATTATATTAACAATATGAAAAAAAGCGGCTACCGAAGCTATCACATGATAATATATTATGATGTATATACTTTAGATGGCACCAAGCGTATCCAGGCAGAAATCCAAATTCGTACCCTTGCTATGAATTTCTGGGCAACCATTGAGCATTCTTTACAGTATAAATACAAGGGCAATATGCCGGAGCATATCAAAGAAAAACTGTTAAAGGCATCAGATGCCATTATCGTATTGGATGAAGAAATGGGTTCTGTCCGGGATGAGATTATGGATGCCCAGAATATTTTTCAAATCAAGGCGACTTTGGTTTCGGATATTTTAATTAATATCCAGAATTTGTTTAAAGTGGCAAGCAAGCGGGAAGTGCTTAAGATTCAGGATGAATTTTATAAGGTATACCAGACGGAGAATTTAGAGCAGCTGGAACGTTTTTCAAAGCAGTTAGATATTATTTCAGAGGGGTATAAGGCACAAAGCCTTATGTAGGATAAAGGAATGAAATTACCAGTTGCATTTGAACAAAAAATGAAAGAAATGTTAGGGCCAGATTATGAGAATTATCTGGCCTCCTTTGAATGTGATGCATATCAGGGGCTCAGGGTGAATACTGCGAAGATTTCGGTAGAGGATTTTATTAAGCTTTCCCCCTATGAATTGAAACAGGTATCCTGGTGTCCAAATGGATTTTACTATGATAAAGCACAAAAACCGGCGAAGCATCCCTTTTATTTTGCAGGGCTCTATTATATTCAAGAGCCCTCCGCCATGACTACTGCCAGCCTTCTTCCGGTGGAAGAGGGGGATATGGTGCTGGATTTATGTGCAGCTCCTGGCGGGAAGTCTACGGAGCTGGCGGCAAAGCTTAACGGTACAGGTCTTCTTGTTACGAATGATATCAGTAATTCCCGGGCAAAGGCACTTTTGAAAAACATGGAGGTGTTTGGCGTGGGAAATGCACTTGTGACCAGTGAGCCGCCAAATGAACTGACAAAGAGGTTTCCAGAATTTTTTGATAAAATTTTAATTGATGCCCCCTGCTCCGGGGAGGGAATGTTCCGGAAACAGGGAAACATGACAAAGGCCTGGGAGAAAAACGGTGTAGATTTGTTTGTGGGGCTTCAGCGTTCTATTTTGAAAGAGGCAGTGACTATGCTAAAGCCCGGTGGCATTATGATTTATTCTACCTGTACATTTTCAAAAGAAGAAAATGAACAGGCAATCGAATACTTGCTTTCTTTAGATGACTCCCTGCATTTACAGGAACTGCCCCTGTTTGATGGTTTTGATAAAGGACATCCGGAATGGGGACTTACCGGTAATGAAGAGCTTACAAAATGCAGACGGTTATGGCCGCACCGTATAGAAGGTGAGGGGCATTTTGTGGCCATGGTTAGAAAAGACAGGAACCAGGCTGCCGCACCAATTACAGAATATATATTTTCAAAGGAGCGGTTAAGCAGAGAAGCAGTTGATTTCATAGAGAGTATTCGGTATCCCTTTGATTTATCCCGTATGGATGTACAAAAAGAGCGGGTATTCTATATACCTGAAAAAATGCCGTATGTAAAAGGTCTCCGGATTCTGCGCTGTGGTCTTTATATGGGGGATATGAAAAAGAACCGTTTTGAGCCGAGCCAGTCCCTTGCTATGTTTTTGAAAGCATCCCAGTTTCCCAATTCCATCTGTTTATCAGTGGCGGATGAGCGGGTGATAAAGTACTTAAAGGGTGAGACCATAGAATTAGAAGAAAATGAGAGAAACGTATATAAAGATGGAATTTGTTTAATCTGTGTGGAACAATATCCCCTGGGATTTGGAAAGCTTTCCAAGGGTACTATAAAGAATAAATATCTTCCGGGTTGGAGGTGGATGTAATGGAGAAAAAAATTGCAATTGTAACAGGAGCTTCTTCTGGAATGGGAAGAGAATTTGTAAGACAATTAAACAAGTGTACAAAAACATTGGAGGAGGTATGGGTAATTGCAAGACGGGAAGAGCAGCTGCTTGCAATAAAAGAGGAGGGCTATTATTTCCGTGTCAGGGCAATAGCTCTGGATTTATGTCAGGAGGCAGATTTAAATGTATTATCTGAGTATTTAGTGGTGGAAAACCCTTCTGTAAGGATTTTAGTCAATGCAGCGGGTATGGGAAGAGCTGGAAGATTTGATGAACTGACAAGACAGGAAGTAGAAAATATGGTGCAGCTGAATGATAAGACTCTGGCTGTGGTAACACATATGGTGCTTCCTTATATGGCAAAGCCGGGGAATATCATTCAGCTGGCATCTGCCAGCGCATTTCTGCCTCAAAAAGAATTTGCGGTATATTCGGCATCCAAGGCTTTTGTGTTAAGCTTTTCAAGGGCTCTTCACGCAGAGGTAAAAAAACAGGGGATTACTGTGACTGCGGTATGTCCGGGACCGGTGGATACTGAATTTTTGCAATTATCTAACCGGGGAAGGGAACAAAAGCTTCTTAAAAGGCTTGTGACGGTAAAACCCAAGCCGGTGGTAAAAAAGGCACTGCGGGATACCGGGGCAGGAAAGGAAATTTCTATATATGGCTTGCCAATGAAAATGGTGGCAGCTGCGGCAAAGCTATTGCCTATGTAATACTTTCTGTTGAACGGGGAAATTAACATGCAGGAGATAAGAATCAGTGAAATAAATGCCGGGCAGCGTCTGAATAAATTTTTGGGAAAATATCTGGACAATGCCCCCCAGAGCTTTTTGTATAAGATGCTGCGCAAAAAGAATATCAAGTGGAATAACAAAAAAGCTTCCGGAACGGAAATCCTTAATATAGGGGATGTGGTTCAGATATATATGACGGATGAAACAATTGCCAAATTCCGCAGGGATGGAAGGGTACCGGCTTTTCAGGATATACCAGATAAAAGAAACGCACAGGAAAGAGAGAGTTTATCTCTTTTTTCGGAATTGGATATCCTCTATGAGGATGAGGATATTCTGATTGTGAACAAACCGGCCGGTATGCTGTCACAGAAGGCAGAAGCGGATGATTATTCCTTAAATGAGAGAATCGTAGCGTATTATCATAAAAAGTATCCGGGTACTTCCCTGTTTACACCTTCTGTCTGTAACCGTTTAGACCGCAATACCAGTGGCATCATTTTAGCCGGTATGTCCTTAAAGGGTTCCCAGCTGCTGTCGAGAATGTTAAAGGGGCGGACACTAGATAAATATTATATGACAGTTGTTTCAGGAAATGTGGAAAAACCCAGTACGATAAAGGGGTTTCTGACGAAGAAAGCATCCCATAATCAGGTTGTCATTTACCAATCAAAGGAGGAAGCGCAGGCAGAGGGTGTGGATAAGCCTGCATATATAGAGACTAAGTACGAGCCTCTTGCCCATGGAGTCTTTCAGGACAGGGAATACACCCTGCTTAAGGTGAAGCTGGTGACGGGGAAAACACATCAAATACGCGCCCACCTATGTTCTGTGGGACACCCTATCATCGGAGACGGCAAATATGGATTAAAGAGTGTAAATGCTGCCTTTAAAAAAGAATTTGGATTGCGGCATCAGCTGTTACATGCCTTTGAAATAACATTTCCTGCTGGAGAGGGGGAAATACCGGAAAAGTTTTCCGGAAAAGTATTTCGGGCTGTATTACCGGAACAGTTTGAAGAAATAAAGAACAGGGTATTTCCGGAATACGAGGTGAGGAGTTAAAACGTGGCAACATGGAATTCCAGAGGCCTTAGAGGTTCGACCTTTGAGGAGCTTATTAACATGACAAATGATATATATGCGGAAAAATCGTTGGCTTTGGTACAGAAAATCCCAACTCCCATTACTCCGATTGAAATTGACAAGGCAACCAGGCACATTACCCTTGCCTATTTTGAAAAGGATTCCACTGTGGATTATATCGGGGTAGTACAGTCCATTCCCATCTGCTTTGATGCGAAGGAGTGTCATACAGATACCTTTCCTATGCAGAACATCCATGAACACCAGGTAAGGTTTATGGAGAATTTTGAAAAACAGGGGGGCATCAGCTTTCTGTTAATTTATTTTACAGCAAGAAATGAATTTTATTATCTTCCGTTTCGTGTGCTGAAGGAATATGTAGAGCGAATTGCAAGGGATGGACATGTGAAGAATTTTAAATACACAGAGTTGGACCCGAAGTATTTTATTAAACCGGAGGGAGCTGCATTGGTTCATTATCTGGAGGCATTGAATACCGATTTAATGGAGAGGAAAGAATCATAATTTATAAAAAAGTGAGGAGATATTGTGGCAAGTATCAATGATGTTGCAAAGCGGGCAGGAGTTTCCCGGAGTACCGTATCTCTTGTTTGCAATAACAAAGGATATGTATCACAGGAAACCCGTGAAAAAATCTTGCGGGTAATGGAAGAATTAAATTATACACCCAGTGAGCTTGGACGGAATCTGAAAAAACAACATTCCAATATTGTTGGGATTATTATTCCGGATATAGCCCATCCGTTTTTTAGTACCTTTATTAAATATGCAGAGAAAAGCCTCTACAAGCATGGGTACAAGACTATGGTATGTGGTACGGCAGGAAGAGAAGATGTGGAACAAGCATATCTTCAGATGCTGGAACGGCGGACCATGGACGGTGTCATTATGGGGGCGCATTCTATGGAAATTGAACATTATCTGAAAATCAGCCAGCCTATTCTTACCTTAGACCGGTATCTTTCAGAAAACATTCCCACGGTGAGAGCAGATAAAAGGCAGATTGCCCAGCTTGCTGCAGAACAGTTTGTGGAAAAGAACAGAAAAAAGGTAGTTCAGCTGGTGAGTTCCCATACTATTCAGAATTATGATAATGAGTGTGATGAGACTTTTCGTAGTCTGCTGGAGGAAAAAGGCATTCAGGTAATCAATATTCCCATTGGATATAACGTATTCACGCTGGAGGGATATCAGAAAGCGGCAGAACAGGTATTTGAACGATGCCCTGACGTGGATGGCATATTGGGGGTAGATATGGCAGCCATGGCATGCATGAAGGAAGCTGCTAAGAGGGGAATCTCCATAGAATCTATTAGCATTGTGGCCATTGACGGAACCTATATTACCAGAGTCGGAGAACGCACTGTGACAGCAGTGGTGCAGCCAATTGAAAAAATGGCAGAAAAAGCGGTGGAATTAATCCTGATGATGATTGAAAGCGGTGGAAAACCCAGCATGGAGACCGTATTTGAGGTGTCTCTTCAGGCAGGAGATACCTGATGATTGTATAAAATGCCCTAATAAAATTTGATTTCTTTGTGTAAAATGTGGAATTCAATTAAGGACTCTTGACAGAAGTTATTGTGAATATTATTATAATATCAAACATATCGAAACGATTCGATAAGAAAATATGTAGTGGCATTAACGGTATCCGTTCAATAGCCACTTAAAAAAACTGCACATATCGAATCGTTTCGATAGAAGAAAAAATATTACAAATGTATAATACCTGAAGTAACAGGTGTGAAAAGGAGGTAATTAAAATGAAAAAAGATCCTGTACTTGTGGCACAGAAAGTGTTAGAAGCCTTTGGAGGAAAAGACAATGTGGTGAATGCTACACATTGTGCCACCCGGCTTCGCGTAACCTTAAAGGATGCAGTCAAAGTAGACACAGAAGCTATGAAAGAAATCTCTGGAGTTGCCGGATATTTTGAAAATAGTGGGCAGCATCAGGTCATTCTCGGTACCGGATTTGTCAATAAGGTATGTGATGAATTTCAAAAACTATGTGGACTGGGTGGTGAGGTATCTGAGAATGCGGATGGTACAAAGGAGAAATTTACGTTCCAAAGCGCAACAAAGATGATTTCTGATATCTTTATCCCGATTATTCCGGTATTGCTGGCAACCGGAATTCTTATGGGGTTGCGAAGTCTTTTGATTAATGGATTTGGTATTAACTTTTCACCCGAATTTGATTCTATCTATACAATTTTGACAGATACAGCCTATACATTTATTCCGGTACTGGTTGCGTGGTCTGCATGTAAGAAATTTGGAGGTTCCCCTATTCTGGGTATTGTACTTGGATTAATGCTGGTTTCACCAAGCCTGCCGAACAAATGGGATGTGGTAAATGGAGTAGTTGAGGCACTGCATCTGCATTTAGGTCCGATTACATTGAACATAACCGGATATCAGAGTTCCGTTATTCCTGCCTTGTTCATGGGATTTTTTGCAGCAAAGCTGGAAAAGAAGCTGCATCAGATAATTCCGGATATTGTGGATTTACTTTTAGTACCATTTTTAACGTTATTAATTTCGCTCCTGGTAGGACTTCTGGCAGTAGGTCCTGTTCTCGCGGGTATTGAAAAGGGACTTACCGATTTGATTTTAATGATGTTGAAGCTTCCATTTGGAATCGGAGGAATCGCATATGGCGGTCTGATTCAGATTCTCTGCTCTGTGGGTATGCACCATACAGTAACGCCTATTATTGTTAGTATTTTTACAGAGACAGGAGTGGACTACATCAATCCTATGGGCTCTGCCGCTATAGCAGGCCAGTTAGGTGCAGGTCTGGCGATTGTAATGATGCAAAAAGACAAGCAAAAACGTGCTAATATGATTCCTGCTCTGATTCCTGCATTATTCGGAATTTCTGAGCCGGTAATGTATGGTCTTACATTCCCTCGCATCAAGCCGTTCTTTATGGGATGTCTTGGTGGTGCAGTAGGTGGCGGCTTTGCTGCTATCGTAGGTTTGTGTGCAAAGGGAACCGGCGCATCTATGTTCCCGGGAATGTTGTTATACCTCCAGGGTGGAATGCTTCAATATATAATTGTTCTGGCACTGGCTATCGGTGTGGGCTTTGCAGGAACATGGCTTACAATGCGCAAACAACCACAGGAATAATCCTTAAAGGAGTATCTTATGTTTCAGTATGATTTTAGTAATCATCAGAACCGGCATATCCGTATAGAAGATATGCCGGAAGAATATTATAAAAGAATACAGAAAACCACTAGGGAAGATGCCTTTTATCCGGCATGGCATATTGCACCCAAATGCGGTCTTATGAATGACCCGAACGGTTTATGCCAGATTAATGGGGTTCACCATATTTTTTATCAATGGTTTCCGGCAGGTCCCGTCCATGGATTGAAACACTGGTATCATTTAAAGACCAGAGATTTTATTCACTATGAGGATGCGGATGTGGCAATGTATCCTGACCAGAGCTTTGATTTCTACGGCTGTTATACCGGAATGGCATTCCGGGAAAAGGAACGGACATATATTTATTATACAGGAATTCAAGGGAAGAAGCATACGCCTAATACCTGTTACGCCGAGTTTGACGGAGAGAACATAGTAAACCGCAAAAAATTGTTTGGAGCAGACCCGCTCATTACTACGGCGAATTGCCGTGACCCCTATGTGTGGAAGAAAAAGAATACCTATTATATGCTTGTAGGAGGGGAAAGTCCGGCGCATGAGGGTGTCCTGCTTATGTATGAGGGCAGCATGCCGGACCGGTTTACCTATATTGGGAATCTGGACATAGGGGATTATCCCTTTGGCTATATGCTGGAATGCCCTAATTATTATGAGCAGGAGAATAGGGGAATTTTGTTCTTTTCGCCTATGGGAATTAAAAGCCATAATAAATATGATTTTAAGAATGTATTTTCCGTGGTATATGCCATCGGTGAGCCTGTAAATGTGGAAAACAAAAGCTTTCGGTATGAAACCTTTTATGAGTTGGATAAGGGATTTGATTTTTATGCCCCTCAATCCTATGAAGATGAAGCACATAGGAGAATCCTGTTTGGCTGGCTGGGAAATTCCAAAAACGAGTATCCTACGGATAAAAACAACTGGGCGCATATGATGACTATGCCGCGGGTGCTGACCATTGAAGGAGACAGACTGGTGCAGACGCCTCTAAAGGAGCTGGAGTTGCTACGGGGTGAAGAAAAGCCGTTATGCAGCTGGCAGTCAGTTGAGGACTGTTCCTTTGAAATAATCTGTGAACCAGAAGAGAAATTTGAAATAGAGATAGGCAATATTAGTGGACACAATATCTGTTTTTCTGGAGACCGATGGGAATATTGTCTGGACAGGAGCCGGATGACACACCTCTATGCCCTGCAGTATGGAAATATGCGGTATGGGAAACGATTGGAATTAGAGCAGATGATTCGCATTTTTGCAGACCATTCCAGTCTGGAAATATTCTGTGATGGCGGAAAGACGGTATTTACTACCCGGATGTTTATTGAAAATGTATCGTATATAAAAGTAAAAGGGGTAAAGGGAAATTTTTATTATTTAAAACGTTAAAAGAGGTAAAAGAGCTGTCAGGATATAAATGAAAACCAGCTCTTTTATTTTGTGTAACTTTATAGTATAATCGTTAGTGTTATTTTTTTATAAGGGTTATTACTTTAATAATAAATATATCCAAGGGAGAATTGAAATGGGAAAAATAATATTAACAGGTGACAGACCAACCGGAAGACTGCATGTGGGACATTATGTGGGCTCTCTGAAAAGAAGAGTAGAGTTACAGAATTCCGGTGAGTATGAAAAGATTTTTATTATGATTGCAGATGCGCAGGCATTGACGGATAATGCAGATAATCCGGAAAAGGTACGTGAAAATATTATTGAGGTGGCATTGGATTATCTGGCATGTGGTCTGGATCCTGCCAAGTCTACATTATTTATCCAGTCGCAGATTCCGGAACTGACGGAGCTTAGCTTTTATTATATGAATCTGGTTACTGTATCCAGACTGCAGCGGAATCCTACCGTTAAGAATGAGATTAAGATGCGTAATTTTGAAGCCAGCATTCCGGTTGGTTTCTTTACTTATCCAATCAGCCAGGCGGCAGATATTACAGCATTTCAGGCAACTACGGTTCCGGTAGGAGAAGACCAGATGCCAATGCTGGAGCAGACAAAGGAAATTGTCCATAAGTTTAATTCTACTTACGGAGAAGCATTGACAGAACCAGACATTTTGCTTCCGGAAAATGAAGCCTGCAAACGTCTTCCGGGTATAGACGGCAAGGCAAAAATGAGTAAATCTCTTGGCAACTGTATTTATCTTGCTGAGGAGCCGGAGGAAATTCAGAAAAAGGTTATGAGCATGTATACGGACCCTGACCATATTAAGATTACCGACCCTGGCAAGCTGGAAGGGAATACCGTATTTATCTATTTGGATGCTTTCTGTAAGCCGGAACATTTTGAACGGTATCTGCCGGATTATGCGAACCTGGATGAGTTAAAGGCACATTACACGAGGGGTGGACTTGGAGATGTAAAGGTTAAGAAATTCCTCAATAATGTCATTCAGGAGGAGCTTGAGCCAATCCGCAACCGAAGACATGAATATGAAAAGAATATTGCATATGTATATGACATCTTAAAAAAGGGCAGTGAAGAGGCGGAACAGGTAGCTGCCAAAACTCTGTCAGATGTTAAAAATGCAATGCGTATCAATTATTTTGAGGATGAGGAATTAATTGCAAAGCATGTTGCAAAGTACGAAAACCAGTAATGGGTTTTACAGGCTGTTGTAGAATTTTTGCGGAACAAAAATTCTACAACAGCCTTGCTTTGTTATGATTTTACAATGGATTAAGATATATTTTTTCATTGACAGAATAAAAACTTTCCCATATAATAACCATGGTTTTAATGAATTATTGAGGTAATACTTTAATTCGTTAAAGCAAAATTCCGATTGATTATACTGTCCGGGGCGGTATAATTGTGTTGCCAAGCATATGAGGAAAAGGTTCGGTGAACCTTTTCTGAGTTAGAATAGCAGCCGGAATGTTATATTTTATCTTAATAAAAGAAAAGGAGAATACTAAGAATGGACAAACTGTTACATACTCCGGAGGGAGTAAGGGATATCTATGACAATGAATGCAAAAAGAAGCTTAAGGTTCTTCAAAAAATGCATCATGTTCTTTCTCTTTACAGTTATAATGATATTGAAACTCCAACTTTTGAATTTTTTGATATATTTAATCAGGATAAGGGTTCTGCCACATCCAGTGAAATGTACAAGTTTTTTGACAGAGAAAATAATACATTGGTATTGCGGCCGGATATTACACCCAGTATTGCCAGATGTGTTGCCAAGTATTATGAGGATGAAGATTTGCCGATACGGCTTGGTTATGAAGGAAAAACCTTTTTTAACACCCATAATCATCAGGGCAAATTAAATGAGATTACACAGCTTGGCGCAGAATTAATCAATGATGATTCCTCTGCTGCCGATGCAGAGGTGATTGCGACTGTTATCGACTGTTTTCTGGCTGTTGGAATGAAAGAATTCCAGATTGAAATCGGAGAGGTAGATTTTTTTAAAGGAATACTGGAGGAGGCCAAGCTGGATGGCAAGGTGACGGAGGAAATCCGTAATTATATCCATAACCGTAATTTCTTTGGACTGGAATCTCTGATTAAAGAGCTGGATTTAGATGAGAAAATCAGGAAGGTCCTTCTTAGCTTTGACCAGCTTTTTGGCGGATGTGAAATGTTAGAGAATGCAAAACAGCTTGTAACCAATTCTATCTCCATAGAGGCTATTGAACGGCTCAAAAAGGTATATAAGGCATTATCCTATTCCGGATATGAGCAGTATATCAGTTTTGATTTTTCTCTTTTAAGCCGTTATGAATACTATACCGGGATTGTGTTCAGAGGGTATACTTACGGAACCGGCGATGCGGTGGTCAAGGGAGGACGGTATAATAATCTGTTAAAGCAATACGGAAAAGACGCTCCTGCCATTGGATTTGCATTTTATATTGATGATTTGATGATGGCGATTTCCAGACAGAGGATTGAGGTGATGGTGGATAATTCCGACAGTATTATCCTGTATGATATTGACCAGCAGAAGACGGCAATCCAGCTTGCCAATCATTTACGCAAATCAGGAAGAAAAATTGAACTGATTCGGAAATCCAGAAAAAGAGAGATTCATGATTATGCTTCCTATGGAAAAAAGAATCATTTTTCGGGGATGTTTTACCTGACCTCTGATAAGGCTATGGATGTATATGACTTTGTGGCAATGGAAAAGAGCAGTGCATTGATTGAGGATATAGAATTTTTCCAGTAAGTAGACAGATAGAAAGAAATGAGGATGGAAATGAGATATTTAACATTTGCTTTAGCCAAGGGACGCCTGGCGAAAAAGACACTTGGCTATTTAGAACAAATTGGGATTACCTGCGAAGAAATGAAGGACCCGGATACCAGAAAACTGATTTTCACCAATGAGGAGTTGAAGCTTCGGTTTTTTCTTGCAAAAGCGGGAGACGTGCCAACTTACGTGGAATATGGCGCTGCGGATATCGGTGTGGTTGGAAAGGATACTATTTTGGAGGAGGAACGGGATAATATTTATGAGGTCTTGGATTTAGGTTTTGGAAAATGCAGAATGTGTGTCTGTGGTCCTGCCTCTGCGAAAGAAATTCTGCAAAAGAATGAGATTATCCGTGTTGCCAGCAAATATCCCGGTATTGCAAAGAATTATTTTAACACAAAAAAGAATCAGACCGTAGAGATTGTAAAGCTGAATGGTTCGGTAGAGCTGGCGCCGATTGTGGATTTGTCAGATGTTATTGTAGATATTGTGGAGACGGGAACAACTCTTAGGGAAAATGGATTAGAGGTGTTAGAGGAGATTTGTCCATTATCCTGTAGAATGGTGGTGAATAAGGTCAGCCTTAAGATGGAGCAGGAGCGCATTTTAAAAATTGTAAGGGAGCTGAAACAGCTGATTTATAGCTAATAGGGAATTGCCATTACAGTTAAAACAGCATAGATAATTGCGAAACTTTCTTAACTTTACATTACAGTTGTGCAACATATATAACTCCATAAGCAGGTACTTTGGAGCCGTCGGTGCTTACATGCCGTATTTTGGCATGTTATGCACCGTTACGAGCGACAAGTAGCGCAAGCGTGCATGCGTTGGATTGTATATGTTGCACAACTGAAGAAAGAGAAAATTGAGTTTCGCAATTACCTAACTAAAATAGTAAAAAGAAAGGAAGCTGTGATATGAGAATCGTAAAATTGACAAATGAGACTAAGAAGAATCTTCTGAATGATTTGTTAAAGAGAAGTCCAAACAACTATACCCAGTATGCAGATACAGTACAGGAAATCGTGGACAATATTAGGGAAAACGGAAACAGGGCTTTGTTTGAGTATACAAGAAAATTTGACAAGGCAGATATTAATGAGGAAAATATTAAGGTGACAAAAGAGGAGATTGAGCAGGCTTATCAGGAGGTAGATGCACATTTGCTGGAGGTTATCCGGAAGGCACTGGTAAATATTCGTGTTTACCACGAAAAGCAGAAGCAGTACAGCTGGTTTGACACCACGGAAGAGGGAACTATGTTGGGACAGAAGGTAACCCCTCTTAGCTCTGTCGGTGTGTATGTTCCCGGAGGTAAGGCAGTGTATCCGTCTTCTGTGCTTATGAATATTGTTCCGGCGAAGGTAGCCGGTGTAAAAAATATTATTATGACCACACCTTGTAATGCGGAGGGAAAGGTATATGCGACTACTTTAGTTGCAGCGAATGAAGCCGGTGTGGATGCTATTTATAAAGCTGGAGGGGCACAGGCAATCGCTTCTCTTGCTTATGGTACAGAATCGATTCCAAAGGTAGATAAGATAGTTGGTCCTGGTAATATTTTTGTTGCTTTGGCAAAGCGTGCGGTGTATGGATATGTCAGCATTGATTCCATTGCAGGACCTTCTGAAATTCTTGTGCTGGCAGATGAAAGTGCAAATCCACATTACGTAGCAGCTGATTTATTGTCGCAGGCTGAGCATGATGAACTGGCCTCTGCTATTTTAGTCACTACTTCAGAGGAACTGGCTAAAAAGGTATCAGAGGAGATAGATAGTTTTATTGCCAAACTAAGCAGAAAAGAAATCATGCAGAAATCTATTGATAATTACGGATATATTCTTGTTGCACAAAACATGGAGGATGCTATTGCCGCAGCAAATGATATTGCCAGTGAGCACTTAGAGATTGTGACAAAGAATCCCTTTGAAGTAATGATGAAGATAAAAAATGCCGGAGCTATCTTTATCGGGGAATACAGCTCTGAGCCATTGGGAGATTATTTTGCCGGTCCAAACCATGTGCTTCCAACCAATGGAACTGCCAAATTTTTCTCGCCGCTCAGTGTGGATGATTTTGTAAAGAAATCAAGTATTATTTACTATTCAAGAGAAGCCTTAGAACCAATTCATCAGGATATTATTGATTTTGCAGCCAGTGAACAGCTTACGGCTCATGCAAATTCTATAAAGGTACGGTTTGAATAGGCGTTTCGTATAGTTTTATATTAGGAATAATCTGAAAAATGAATGGAAGGAAAACAAGAAACGGAGGAATGGAATGGAAGAAAAGACACAGTTTGCGGTTTTAATTGATGCGGAAAATGTAAGTGCAAAATATGCATCTATCATATTTGAAGAACTGGAAAAATACGGTTTTGCTTCCTGCAGAAGAATTTATGGCAACTGGTCAAGGGGAAGCGGTTGGAAAGAGGAAATATTATTGGAATATTCTATTATCCCTATTCAGCAGTTTTCGTATACAGCAGGAAAAAACAGTACAGATATGGCAATGGTGATTGATGCCATGGATTTACTTTATCAAAATAAAGTAGACGGCTTTTGTCTGGTTACCAGTGACAGCGATTTCACAAGGCTCGCCATGCGGCTTCGGGAAGAAAACAAATATGTAATTGGTATGGGAGAATCGAAAACCCCACCGGCATTAACCAGAGCCTGTAACCGTTTTATTCATTTAAATTTGATTGATGAATCCGGCAAAGAAAACAACGAGACTGATATGAATAATACTCATGAGAGTAATGATCCGAATTATGTAACCAGTATCCGGGATTTGGAAAAGTCAATTCTTACCATGCTAAATGAATCAAGCAAGGGTACTCTGGATTTGGCTGTGGTAGGCAATAGATTAAGTGAAAGATATCCTGATTTTGATGTGAGAAATTATGGTTATTCCAAGTTAAGTGTATTTATGAACGAAGAGATGCCGGGATTTACCATCACACGTGAGGGCAAGCATAACTATGTTGGGAAAAATGGACAAATCGAACGGGAAGAGATAAAAAATGAAGTCATAGAAATGATTAAGAAAAATAAAGGTATGATTGATAATTTGTCAATCATTAATGATAAACTAAAATTA
>ULOF01001703.1_pt1 | contig 27892 bp, 30 predicted proteins | sample 1952371 | NCBI WGS metagenome assembly ULOF01 (sample SAMEA4835597, study PRJEB28245) | human gut metagenome | biome: gut microbiome; material: fecal sample | place: Denmark | collected 2008 | reverse complement strand
TTTCCCTTCTGCTCCGTTATCTCTATCAGCTTCTTCGTCTCCAGCTTTGAAACCGCTCTGCGCATTTCCCTTTTTGAGACACTTAATACCTCAGAAGCCTCGTCTAAATCAAACTTCTTATAAGATTGGGAAAGATACAGAATCAGCTTCATCTCTACCAGTGTCAATTCATTTTTCAGTGCTACAATCTGCAGACGGCGGTCTAACAGCTTACGCTCCCTGTATAAATCCAACAGCAGTCCTTCCCCGTCTATAGCATCTACACTCACCTGTATACGCTCACTGCCAAGCTTAAATGTTCCCGGAAGAATCGTCGGGGGAACAATTCCATCCGCCGCCGCATCCACCAAAAAACGGTATACATAAATGCGATTTTTTTCGTAGTCATCCTCATCAAAAATATCCTTGCAAAATGCATTATAACACTGGAACACCGTCCGCTTCATCTGAACCGTTTTGGACATGCCCATATTATGATTGACCAGGGAACCCTTTGTCTTCACGTAATAATAAAACGGCACCCTTGACACATATACCTGTTCAATATGGCGGATATATTCCAAATTAAACATAAAATCTTCACACCAACTGATATCCTTATCCATGCGGAGCTGGTGATTTTCAATAAGCTTCCGTTTATAAAGCTTGTTCCACAATACTCCGTAATAAAAATCCGCCGGCTTTTCCAGCATATATGTGGCAAACTCCACCCTGGAAAGAACTCCCTCCTCCGGGATGTCACCCTTATGGGATACCCGCTCTCCAACCACCCGGTAAAAATCTGAAATAACCATATCACAGTGATGCTCTTCTGCCATGCGCACCATCAGCCCTGTGGCTTCCGGAGTAATCCAGTCATCGCTGTCCAGAAACTGGATATATTCCCCTTCTGCTGTTGAAATGCCAATGTTCCGGCTGTCAGATACCCCTGTATTTTCTTTATGTATAACCCGAATCCGCTGCTCTTTTTCTCCATATTCGTCACAAATTACGCCGGAGGAATCACTGCTTCCATCATCTACCAAAATCAATTCAAAATTTTTATATTGCTGTTTCAAAACGCTTTCTATACACCGCCGCAAACTTTTCTCCGCATTGTATATTGGTATAATAATACTAACCATTGGATTCATTACAACTGACTCTCCCTTTTCTATCCGTTTCGTTTTTTCTTTTGGAAATCGCCGCCTCCAAAGCATATGAATGATTGTATCACATATAAATCCATTTTTGTATAAGAAAATGAAACACTGTTTGTATCCTCTAAAACAAACCTCAAAGCCGGTATAAAATCACAGCTTTCCGAAAACCTACTTGATAATTTTTTATCATTATGATACAATCCCATTAATGTTTAGAGGGAGTAATCGATGCGCACACAGCGTATAGTTATATCGACATAATGGAGCCCATGTAGCACTTATTTATTTACAATTATTCCTGCAGTGCGGCACCCGGTATAACTTTCATCCGGCTATTGATATGAATGATGAGACTCATGGACAGCGGTCAGGCTGTCTATGGGTCCTTTTTTATGGCGTTTCGCACTCACCTATTATAACCACAAAAAAGGAGAAAAAGAGCGTATGGGAATTACAGAACTTTTTATACTCGCCATTGGACTTTCAATGGATGCATTTGCAGTATCAATTTGTAAGGGATTATCTCTTGGAAAAATCACCCCAAAACACATGTGTATTGCCGGTATCTGGTTTGGCGGATTTCAGGCATTCATGCCCCTGATTGGATATTTTCTAGGAAGCTTTTTTGCTGACATGATTACAGCCTATGACCACTGGATTGCTTTTATCCTGTTAGTGCTTATCGGCGGAAATATGATAAAGGAAGCTTTTGAAAAAGAGGAGCATCTGGATGCTTCCATGACTGTTAAATCCATGTTTCTACTTGCCATCGCCACCAGTATAGATGCTCTTGCCGTAGGGGTAACTTTTGCCTTTTTAAAGGTGCAGATTATACCGGCAGTCTCTTTTATCGGTATCATCACCTTTATCCTGTCCGCAATCGGTGTAAAAATCGGAAGTATTTTCGGTACCAAGTACCAGTCTAAGGCTGAGCTTTGCGGCGGAATTATTTTAATTATAATCGGTACAAAGATTCTGTTAGACGGCTTGGGATTATTGTAAGACTGCCATCATTGGATAATTCCAGTGATGGCAGCCCGCCTCACCCTGTTTTTAATATAGGGAACAGATAAGCTAATCCTCTAATACGCTTATCTTCTTTTCTGATACCCGGATATACATGAAAATTCCACAAATTAACGTGATTGCCTCACCAATCAGAAATGTCCACCATACTATGGATACATTTGCTGCACTGTCAATAAACTGTACAAAAATCCACGCAACCGGCAGTATGAACAGCACCTGTCTCCCAATTGAAATCACCAGAGATTCGATACCGCATTCCAGTGCCTGGAATATCCCCTGCAAAGCAATATTTAACCCGGCAAAAACGAATGCCAGAGAGACAATCCGCATACAGCCGACACAGAAATCATACGTCATATCCGACAGTGAGAAAAAGCCTGTCAAGGGTTTGGCAAACACTTCTATGATAATAAGACCCAAAGCCATAAGGATGGCGGTGTAAATAAGACCATACCGGATACCCTCTTTTACACGCTTTTTGTTCCGCATACCCTGATTGAAGGAAACAATCGGTGTAATGGCATCCCTTAATCCCACCGCAGCAAAAATAATAAGCTGCTGAATTTTACAGTAAAGCCCATATACCGTTACCACATTTTCTCCAACACCCTTAATCTTTCCCAGAATAATATTTAAGCCATAGGTCATAACCGTAAGCAGTGCCTGGGAAATGATAGCCGGAAGTCCAATTGCATATATTTCCCTGATAATTGCCCATGATGGTTTCATATATTTAGGGTTTTTATCAATTTCCGTATTCAGCTTCAGATGGAATACCAGTACCAGAATTGCGGATACAATCTGTCCTGCAACCGTGGCATATGCCGCACCCTTGACCCCCATCTCTGGGAAGCCAAGCCAGCCATAAATCAATATCGGGTCAAGTACAATATTTACGACTGCACCTGTAATCTGTGCAATTGTTGAATACAAGGACCGTCCTGTCGCCTGAAGCATCTTCTCAAAAACAGAGAAGAAAATGATTCCCACGGAAATACAGCAGCAAATCTGCAGGTAATCAATTGCCATCAAAAGCACCGTTTCGCTGATGGCTCCCCCGGCACTCTGAGAATTAACATAGACCGGCACTCCGGCAAACCCGAATAAAATAAATATAATACAGATTATAATACCCAGAAATACTGCATTTCCGGCAACCTCACTTGCCTTTTTCTGGTTTCTCTGTCCTAAGCTTTTTGCAAGAAGCGCATTTGTACCGACTCCGGTTCCAATGGCAACTGCCACCATCAGAAGCTGAACCGGAAATGCCAGTCCTAATGCAGTAAGTGCCTGTTCTCCCGCCTCCCTCATATTCGACAAAAATGCACTGTCTACAATATTGTAGACTGCCTGAAGCATCATTGATAATACAATGGGAAGTCCGACTGTTGCCATAAGCTTTGCAACCGGTTCCGCACCCATCTTATTGCCTTTCTTTTGCGCCATTATTTCATTTTCCATTTTTTCTCCTCTCCTTTTAACCAAAATAAAAGCGTGTAGCCAAAGAACTGGATTTACGCCTTTGGCTACACGCTTATAGCTATTATATAATTTTCCCTCTTTTTGTGCAAAGGCAATTTTCAACAAAAAATGCCGACAAAAGGTTAATCATTTTATCAATTTATTAGCCATTTGCAAACAGCTATGCTACAATATAATCACGGTAGAACCAGAATCTAATACAAAAGAAACAAGGAGACAGATAATGAACCTTTCCTATTATCCTTCACCAATTGGACTATTAAAAATAACGGCAGATGAACAGGGAATCTGTGGTCTCTCCCTTGGCAGAAACGACGTTGCAGAATCAGAAATTAACCAACCCTGCCATTCTCCCTATCTACTGCAAGCACATGCGGAACTAGAAGAATATTTTGCTGGCAAAAGAAAGATTTTCTCCGTACCTCTTTCTCTCCATGGAACCGCGTTCCAGCTGCTGGTATGGAATGCCCTCTGCCAAATTCCCTATGGGCATACCCTGTCCTACAGTGATATTGCCACAGTAATCGGCAACCCAAAGGCATGCCGGGCAGTGGGTATGGCAAACAACAGAAATCCCGTTATGATTATCGTACCCTGCCACCGGGTTATCGGAAAAAACGGAAGCCTGGTAGGATATGGGGGTGGTCTGGATATCAAAAAGAAGCTGCTGGAGCTGGAAAAAACATATCGCTAGCAGATTACCCTACATGGATTTCTCCTGCCAGCACCCGCTTGTAATCCTCGTAATTCTTTTCCAGTAGTGCCGGAGTATCCAAATTATAGGGACATTTACTCTTACATTTACCGCAATGCAGACAGTCTTCAATCTTCTTCATCATCGCCTGTCCTGCAGCAGACAACTGTGTCTCGGATGGCGACCGTCTCAACAGAAGCGACATCCGGGCACAGGTATTAATTTCAATACCCACCGGACACGGCATACAATATCCACAGCCCCGGCAAAACTCTCCTGCCAGTTCTTCTCTGTCCCGTTCTATTAATGCCCGAAGCTTCTCCGTCATAACAGGAGGATTACTGATATATGAAATGAACTCGTCCAGCTCACTTTCCCTCTGCACTCCCCAAATTGGAAGCACATTATCATACTGCGCCTGAAATGCATATGCCGCGGCAGAATTGGTTATCAGCCCACCTGACAATGCTTTCATTGCAATAAAACCCATTTGCGCATCCTTACATTTCTCCACAAGAGCCAGTTCTTTTTCTCCCGTCAGATAACAAAATGGAAATTGTAACGTCTCATAAAGCCCTGATTCAACCGCCTCCTGGGCAACCGATAACCGGTGGTTGGTAATTCCAATATGCCGGACCTTTCCCTGTTTTTTTGCTTCTGCCATCGCCTCATAAAGACCGCTTCCATCCCCTGACATCGGACAAAAGGCAGGATTATGAAACTGGTAAATATCAATATAATCCGTTCTCAGATTATCCAAGGATGTATGTAAATCCTCCCAGAATTCTTCTGATGTCTTTGCTCCTGTTTTTGTTGCTATATACACTTTTTCCCGCACACCTTCAAAGGCTTCTCCAAGTTTTATCTCACTGTCCGTATACCATCTTGCCGTATCAAAAAATGTAATTCCCGCCCCGTATGCCTTTCTCACCAATTTCACAGCATCTTCTTTCCCAATACGCTGGATAGGAAGTGCGCCAAATCCGTTCTTATTTACTGTAATTCCGGTTCTCCCTAAGGTAATGATATCCTTTCCAAAAGCGTTCGGTTTTTTCTCTGTACTCTGCTCATTTTTTTCCATTTGTTTTGTCCTCCAAATTCCATACCTGATATATAACTCTAACCAGTAATACCCTCACTATTATCATTTATTAGCCTGTCATTTTTTCTATTGTAATAGACTTTGCGCTATTTTACAAGAATATGACCTTTTTCTCATATGCTTGGCAACAGAAAAACAACAGATAGTGCACTGCTATCTGCTGTTTTAAAATAGTTTTTTGTATGCTGGCAATTACCCACTAAGTGGTTGATAATAATCAAGTTTTTCATATGTTACATAGTACTTTTATTTGCTAACTTCTAATCTGGGTAATGTCTATATGCCGTCCAGTGAGATGCAATTTGTATGTTTGACCATTGACTACAATCATTATCAAAGAAGAATGTAACATACGCAGATAATGCCTCTTTGCTATCTTCTTCTTTTAAAATAAATTCAACCCCATCACAAGAAACTTCAATACGGACAAAATACGGAAAATCAACCAGCAATTTTTCAATGTCTTCCTTTAAATAACCGATATCTGCATTACTTGGTGTAATGATGACATTGGCATCATCATCCAAATCAATGTAGATTACATCATCCTCTCCAATTCTATTTATGGAATAGTACTCCGCAATATTCTGTATCTGTGGTTTAAAATCTGTAATTAATGTATAGATATCATCTTCCCTGCCATAATTATAGAAATCATCCTCTTTCGCATAATTCTTAACGATAACCGTTACCGCTGTTTTGGAACCATTATGTGCCACAGCATATATGCTGCATTTTCCCGGTTTGATGCCAGCCGTAATCACACCGCTTTGGTCTACCGTTGCAATAGAGGTGTCACTGCTGTACCATCTCACCTTCGTAGAGAATGGCTTTTTCTTCTTGTTCCTTCCGTAATTAGAGGCGATAACCTTACTCTTTATCTTTTTCGTGGAACGCAGACCCAGATATACCTTCCTGACATTCAATCTCGGTGCCTGTGCATTGATATACTTACTGTTTCTCTTGTATGCCTTTGCACTGGCCCAGTCTGAAAAGGCACTTACCTGCTTTTTCCCATCCACCAGCTTATAGGATGCTACCTTGTACTGATAGACCGTGTTTGTCTTCAAATGCCTGTCCACCCATTTATCGGCAGAAGAATCCTTAACCACTTTTACCTCTTTATATTTCTTTGAAGAACGGTTATATCTGTAGATGATATATCCATCAACACTTTCATCTGCCTTCCACCGAACTCGGATTGCTGTATTAGAATGCCGGATTGCCCGGACATTCTGGGGTACATAATCTGTACTTTCCTTGCTGGATGCGCAGGCGATCCTTCCGGTCATAATTCCTACTGCGACTATTGCTATCATCCAGACAAATAAACATCCTCTTATTATTTTCCCATTCATTTTCTATCCTCCATCCTAATCATAATCCTTTTGATTATCCTTATGGTTTTTAATCACATCGGAAATCGTCTCTTTCCCATACGACTTGAAACACTGGGAAGCAAAATCCGGTATTCCTGTATTTTTGTCCACTGCCTTTAACATCATCTCAATACCATTTGCATTTATCTTTGTACAAAATTGGTGATTTTTCATTAACAAATTGCTGTTTGGAATTATATTTCTCCTTGCTCTTCTTGTCATGAACAATCAGCTTCGTAGTAAAGTTGACTCCTTTTTTAAAATCACCGCTATTCCCTTTTACCTTTACATTGGAATAGGCTGTTTCTACCCCCTCTTTAAACATGGAAATATATTCAGCGGCTGAATACTCACCTTTGGCAGAAGCCTGTCATTGTTTTCCACCTCTGCGTCAAAGGCTGCACCCCTGTACAAGCCGGTTTCCCTTATTGCTGTCGCCTCACAATTTTCAAGCTCCTTATATACGGAAATGTAAACCCGCTCTGTAAGCTCCTTATTATCTTTTGTTTTAATTGTTAATATCACCCATCCGGTTCCCTCTTTTAAGCCTTTTACTTTACATCTTCCATCCCCCGTCTTGACAATCTGGAAAACAGATTCATCACTGCTTGTATAGACACTGCTTTTTGCCTCATAACCCTTTAATTCATATCGGTACTCCTCCGAGAGACCGCTGATATTCAGCGACATATGATGCCGCGCATCTTCACCGTCGCCAATATAAATACTTACGGTATTATTTGCTGCAAATACAGTCTGTCCATTTGTCATAAGACCTATGAGGATTATTGCAGGCAATAAAAGCTGCCATATTTTCCCCATTCCATTGTACTCCATCTCCACACTCTCCTTTGCATTTCATTTATAGGTAATATTATAGTACTTTTATTTATGTCAAACTATTTTGTACATTGTACTGTGTTTTCAATAACCTCTGAGAAAAGAATATAAAAAAGATGGAGACATTCGCTATAAAAGCAAATACTTCCATCTCTGTATATACCTCTTGTATTCTATATTAAGAGTATACTTTTATACTTATTCCTATCCTCCTCCGTAATTTCACGAATTACCCTGCAGGGATTACCCGCCGCTATGACCCCAGAGGGGATATCCTTTGTCACAACACTTCCACTGCCAATTACAGTATCATCTCCTATGGTAACGCCGGGAAGAACCGCCACATTTCCCCCTATCCACACATTGCTCCCCACGGTAATGGGCCATGCAATTTCCAAACCCTGGTTGCGCTGCTCCACATCAAGGGCATGTCCTGCAGTATAAAATCCACAGTTTGGAGCAATAAAACAGTTGTCTCCAAAGGTTACCTTTGCCCCGTCCAGAATAACTAAATTATGATTCGAATAAAAATTCTCACCAATTTCAATATTATATCCATAATCACACCAAAAGGTCTGCTCTACCCAGAAGGTCTCACCTGTTTTTCCAATAATTTTTTTCAAAAGCTCTCTGCGCTCCTCCAGCTGAGAGGGCTTTATAGAATTATATTCCGCACATAAATCTTTACAAATGAGCCTTTCCTTTGTCATTTCCTCATTATAATTTGCATCATACAACATGCCAGCCTGTGCCTTTTCTTTTTCTGTCATACCATAAGCCTCCTTTTCTGGTCACATGCAATCCACTCGTCCAAAGTAAGCGGTTCATAGTCGGAATACATACAAAAGCAGTTAATCATATTACAGGGAATACGAATCTCTTCCTCACTAAAATTCCGCCGGACTGTATTCTTCATAATCTCCTGAAACTGCTCAATCAATCTTTGATCATAGGTGTCATGAACATGCCCATATAACATATAGGTTCGGGAATTCCCCGCCTCATCCATTCGGTATTGTCCATTATAGCACATCATAGGGTAATGTGACAAAACCACCTTACGTCTGTCATCGCGCATCTCCATATAAGGCTTCACCCACACAAGGCGATTTCTGTTAAACCCTTTATCACTTAAAAACCGGTCATGATTTCCGGAAATCAAATATAACTGCCCGTTCAACTGCTCTAATAGCATATTTGTCTGCTCTGCTGTTCCCCAGGATAAATCCCCTAAAACTACCACCTCGTCATTTTTCTTTACTTTTCCGTTCCATTTTTCTATCATATATTGATTCATGGCTTCTACACTTTCAAACCCCCGTTTATCCATCCGCCAGTTCAATGCTTCATGAAAAAAATGACAATCCGAAATATAATATCTCATTACTCCGCCTCCTCATTAGTGACATATTTTATACACCATACTACTACAATAACAGATATTAATAATAAAATCCATCCTATATTGAAACCTTGCCCAAGTTTCCGAATTCCTGTATAACTTGTATATACTGATAAAATACGCAGACATATTATTAATTATACTGTTACATAAGCCAAAATCCGTCATATATATATGAGGTGATTACGATGACGTTTGAACAAATATGCAAAGAAAATTATTCCCGGATTTTCAAGTACATTTACGCTATAACCTGCGACAGAGAATGTGCTGAAAACCTGACCCAGGAGGTTTTTTATATCGCACTAAAAAAAGGAGATTCCTTCCTGTCACTGGATACACCGGAAGCGTTTCTGTACAAAACTGCAAAAAATTTAACCCTGGAGCATTTCCGGAAATCCAAAAAATACAGGACAGAGGAACTGGATGATAATCTTGTCCTCTGGCAGAATGATATTTTTGATATCCTCTGCAAAAAATATGATGACACCATCGACCTTGAACTATACCAGAAAAAAATACTGGATATGCTATCAGAGGAGGATAGACAGCTATATCATGCCTATTATACAAAAGGTCTTTCCATGCGGGAAATTGCAGGGAAGCTTAAGCTTAAGGAGGCAGCTGCCCGCATGCGGTATGTCCGTTTGAGAAAACGAATACGACAGCTTGTCAAAGAATTAAAGCTTTCTGAATTTTAGAGGTTACATTTTATATTTTTTAACATATATAAGTATCCGGATAAAAAAATGAAGAGGAGGAAAAAATTATGGTCTCAGCTGATTCAACAACAAAACGAACCTTAATCAAGCAAATAAACATCACTATTAAAAATGGAGATTACAAGGCAGCAGATTCTCTGGTAAATGAACTATGTGAATCTCAGGGCATGAAGCTGGAATATGCAATGCCTGCTTCCTTTGTATCGGATTTAAAGGAAAGGGAGAAAAAAGCTATGAAAATTAAAAAACATCTGGCAAAGGCAGCTGCCATTATGCTTATCGTAAGTATTTCCGGAGGAACTGCTTACGCTGCCGTATCTTATTTTAAAAACATACAACATTTTGACCATGGTCTGGCAACCTCCGATATAGCCTCAGAAGAGAACACTACCAGCCAGTTTTCCGATGTCAGCTTACCTGATAAGGATACGGAGGTTGAAGTCTTATCCACAGAGACCGGGAATGAAAAAACTGCATGGCTTTCAAAGGAAACCCGCCAGGAAACAAATTACGGTTACACCTCTGATGATGGCATAAACTGGAAAGCGGATACGCCGGATATACAAATTATCACCAAGTACCAGTATTCCGATTACGCTGCTGCAAAAGAAGAACATGGTCTGCCGGAGCTGTTTTCCAAAACCTACAACTTAATCGGAAATGTTACACTGGAAGAGTACCGTCATAAGTCTGAGGAACAGGTCTTCAGCAAAAACCTACAGGCAGATTATAAATATAAGAATGGAAGCTTCACCATTAATATGGAAAAAGACTGCCAATGGAACGGAGAGGATTCAGAAATTGCCGTCATTACCAGTACAGAACCGGTCAAGAACCAAAGAGAATACACCGCTTCTAACGGTTACTGCTTCAAGCTGAGTGATGACACGGAGTTTGGCACAGTCCGCACCACTACCCTGATTTCCTACAAAGAATATCACATCATTCTTTCCTTCTTTGATTTATCGGATGAAGAAATACATGAGATTCTGGATTCAATTGTTATAGAATAAGCCATTCAGAAAAGGTCCACCGAACCATTTTCTCATATGCTTGGCAACGTAAAAAGGGAACGGTATCTGACTCAAATACCGTTCCCCTTTTCTTTTAATCCTGAGCCACAACTTCCTTATAAAACTCTGCATAATCGGTTCGCTTATCCTTGGTAAAGGCGATTGCTGTTCTGGGATGCTGATTAAAAAGCCCCGTCATCATATACTGCAGGTCATATCCCCAGACAACACCCTCCTCCTTCAGCTTCACCATATGCTTCTCAATAAACTGGATTGCCGGATATACATTATATTTCGGATTGCGCAGAAAGCCCAGCAAAAGCTCCATTGCACAATTTCCGGCGCCACGGCCCATAGAAGAATAGGTTCCGTCTAACCAGTCCACACCGTCTCCAACCGCCTCAATCGTATTAGCAAATGCTAGCTGCTGATTGTTATGGGCATGTATTCCAACCTTCTTTCCATACTTTTCGGCAAACTCCAGATAAATGTCTGCCAATCTCGCCAGCTGCTCCGGATATAAGGTTCCAAAGCTGTCTACTATATAGAATACATCCACCGGCGACTGTCCCAAAAGATCTAACGCCACCCGCAAATCTCCCTCCTGTGCATTGGAGATTGCCATAATGTTACAGGTTACCTCATATCCCTTTTTTGCAGCATCCTCAATCATATCGATAGCTGCCGGAATGGTGTTTAAGTAAGTGGCAACGCGAATCAGGTCAATGGGACTCTCTGCCTTTGGCTGAATATCCTTCTTGTAATCACAGCGTCCCACATCCGCCATAATTGCCAGCTTAAGAGCAGAATCATTGTCTCCCAATACTGCCCGGACTGCATCATCATCACAGAACTTCCACTTGCCAAACTTATTCTCGTCAAACATTGTCTTATCTGCCTTGTAGCCCAATTCCATATAGTCCACTCCAGCCTTAATATTCGCCTGATATAAATCCTTTACAAACGCATCGGTGAAGTAAAAATCGTTAACTAATCCTCCATCCCGTAATGTCGCATCCACCACCTTGACATCCGGACGGTAGCCCATTAAATTTGATATCTCTTTCATTTTAAAATTACTCCTTTGAATAGAATTACATAGAAACCTTTCCGTAAGCTTTTCCATACTTTTCCACTTTAACACATAAAAGTGCTAAACTGATATGCCTACTATACCACAAAACAAATGATAATACAATGGCTTTTCTTGTTATCCAAATATCAGACAAAGGATTCCCACCAATATAAACAAAATTCCTGCTACGGATAGCATTCTGCCCATTCCCTGTAAAAGCCTAAGGAATCCATCATCCTCTTCCTCCTGATAATTCGGCGGCAGGCTGTTTGCAACATTCCTTCCAACAATCATCAGCGCCACTCCCACCACTATCATGATTATACCTAAAATACCCATAAATTAATCCTTTTACTCTGCTGTCTGATACAAGTACGGCAATGGGTCTACTGCCTCCCCGTTAATACGGATTTCAAAATGAAGATGCGGTCCAGTACTCCGTCCTGTATTCCCGGACAAAGCAATCTGCTGGCCCTGGTCCACGTACTGTCCTACACTTACCGTAACCTCACTCAAATGTCCATACCGGGTAGCAACGCCATCACCATGGTCTATAATAACACAATTTCCATATCCGCCAAGCCAGCCGGCAGTTATAACCTGACCTCCCCTGGAAGCTCTCACCGTTGTTCCAATCGGTACGCCCACATCCGTTCCCGCATGAAGACGTCCCCAGCGGTATCCGAAATTCGAGGTTACATTCCAGTTGGTAACAGGAAACATATAGGTTGGCTTTGATTTCGTCCCACGCTTTACAATCTGTGCCACAGCAGCCACCTGGACATTCTCCTCCAGCTGCTCCCTGTCAGTCTCCGTATCTCCTTTATATGTAACCAGGTCCGTAACAATATGCTTTCCCGGCACTCCTTCCTGCACTACCTCGTTCTCCCCTATATACATGCTGTTATCGTCCTCATAGACGACCTCTGCATTATATTCCTCCTCATATGTCTCCTGTTTCTCTACCAGAATCTGCACTGCCGCCGTTGGAACCGTTACATTTAAACGGTCATCATAATAGATATCATTATCCGACTCAATATCCGGATTTAACTCCTTAATCTCATCAATGGACATATTATTTTTCTCAGCAATAATAGAAAGACAGTCCCCCGGCTCCACAACATAGATGCTCTCTTCATCATTTTCTACCGTAATCTCATTAAAAGCAGTATCCCTGTCCTTTATCTGGTCTTTTCCCACATAAGTTTCCATAACCTGAATCGTCTCAGAAAATCCCACATATTTAATTCCGTCTTCTGCTGCCTGGGCAGACACATCCTCCGTCTGCTGTTCTGTGGTCTGCTCCCCTTCGGTGGTCTCTGTCTGCTGCTCTGTAGTCTGCTTTCCTTTGGCAGTTTCTGCCTGTTGCTCCGTACTCTGTTCGTTTTCTTTAGAAGCATCTGCTCCTGTCAGCAGAACCTTTTGTTTCTCCGGAATGGAAATAATTCCCTCTTTTTTTTCCGATGCTTTTGCAGCCTTCTCTTCCACCTTCACCTCATACATCGTGACATTGTGACTGGCTGGCGGCTTTAAACCCACCTGAAATGTATCCTCTACATCATATTTTCCCTGTGCCTGCTCTAAAATAGAGACCAAATCCTCCATGTTTTCCAGAGTCACTGTGTAATCATCAATCCGCATAGTATAGGCAAGCTCCTTATCGCCCTGCCCATACTTACCAAAACTATCTAAAATAGCATCCGAAAGCTTATCCTTCTTAAGCACCCGCATTCCCTTTATAGACTCCGCATCCTTTTCCTTATCCACCTCCGCACAGGAAATATCCACATTTAATATCCTGACACCTTCTGCGTTGTAGGCAAGCCGGGCTGTCTTATAAGCCTCATAAGCCTCTTCCTCGCTCTTAGCCAGAGCTACAATATCTCCATTAATCATTACCTTTACCTTGGGACCAAAGGAAATGCTGCTAATGGCAGAAAGCACCGGATTCTCTTTCTGGTCTTTATTGGAATCTGAAATTCCAAGCCTTGTACCAGCTGCCGGTGCAATCAGAACCACCGCCGCAACACCCAGCAGTGCCGCTTTAAACCATCCCAGCTGCATACGGGTCTTAAAATCAAACTTCTTCAATCTTTTTCCTCTTTTCTCTGCTCAATTTATCTATCTGATTATGCATTTCTCTTCTTAACAGGCGCATGTTTTCTAACGGAATAACCAAAGGTTCCCAGCTTCTCTCCCAATGCATAATACTCTCCGTGGGAATATGCCAGCAGCTCGGCATCATTTAAATGAAATCCGCCTTTTTCATCCATATATTCATCCGAAACCTGGACATTTACCACCTCTGCCAAAAACATGTCGTGGCTTCCGAGCTCCAACACATTGACAACCCTGCATTCGAGATTGACCGGGCTCTCCATGATAATCGGTGCATTTATCTTCTCCGCCTCACCCTTCGTAAGTCCTGCTGCTGCAAATTTGTCCTCATCTCTTCCACTTTTCACCCCACAGTAATCTGTGGCACGCACCAGCTCCCTCGTGGTCAAATTCACAACAAATTCTCCGCTCTCCTTTATCATCGGATAGGAATATCTCTCTTTCCGCACAGAGATGGACAGCATGACCGGGTCAGAACAAATGGTTCCTGCCCACGCAACCGTCAATACATTATCGTTTCCTTTTTTATCTCTACAGCTAACCAGCACCGCCGGCACCGGATACAGCATATTTCCCGGTTTCCATGATTGTTTTGCCATTTTTTCTCTCCTTTTTATTCCATGTGTAAATTAATAATCATTATACCAACAGGACTTTTAAAAAGCAATGGCATTCATTGGGCTTTATTTCATATGATTCCAGTTAGCAACATCTATTTAATCACACTCCGGTGTTGGCACTTCATATTCCATAGCCACCTGCTCTAAAGCTTCATTTCCGCTCCCGATTTTTATATTTTTCCATTGTTCTATTGTTCCTCCAAAGGACACTTTATTAAGATTGGTACATCCTGAAAAAGCACCCTTTTGAATCACAGTTACACTGGATGGAATATGGATTGTTTCCATTTTACTATAATTAGCAAATGCCTCTTCACCAATTTCTGTTATTTCTGCAGTTCCATAGCTTTCCATAACATATCGCGGCTTAATAATAATATATTTATACTGATCTTTGTTATCATCATCCCATAACCCACAGACTCTATAGTTAGAACTTCCCTCCTTTATCAGCTCAAAATCTATATCTGCTGTGGTTGCGTCTTCAACCTCCCCATTCTTCAGAAAAGGTATTCCAACAAGCAATATCACTAAAATACATACAGCTCCTATTATAATCTTCTTTACCATAAAATTACTCCTTTTACATTGTATTTTCAGTAGGTTTCACTACCTCTATTTTATCATTTTTACACAAATCACCTAATACTCATTTCCGCACAACTGATTGAACCTCCCCATCTCTTATTCTTATAATACGCTTTGTTTCATTTGCAATTTCCTGGCTATGGGTAATGATAACTACTGTTTTCCCTCTCTCATTCAATTTATGAAAAATATCCATAATAATGCTACCAGTTTTCGAATCCAGCGCTCCAGTTGGCTCGTCTGCCAAAATTATAGCCGGATCATTTGCCAATGCTCTGGCAATTGCCACTCTCTGATTTTGCCCTCCTGATAACTGGTTGGGCTGATGGTTAATCCTAGATTTCATTCCTACCATATCAAGCAGGTCTAATGCTCGGTCTCTATATTCTTTTCTTTTCATTCCGGAATATTTTAACGGCAATTCTACATTTTTCACTGCGGATAAACGGGAAATTAGATTAAAGTTTTGAAAAACAAATCCAATTTTTTCGTTTCGTATTTGACTTAACTGGCTATCATTTAATCCTTTTATATTTACATTATCAATAAAATATTGACCTCTTGTAAAATCATCTAACAAGCCCATAATATTCATTAATGTACTTTTCCCGGAACCAGATTCTCCAATAATAGACACTAATTCGCCCTGTTGTATATCCAAATCAATATTATTTAATACCTTAATCTCATTTGGCATTCCACAGAAATATTTTTTTTCAATTCCTCTCATATGTATAATTGCTTTATTATCCATGCAAACTCACCTGATCCATATATGCGTCCCACATTTCTTTGTATTTTTCACATTCGTCCAGCAACTGCTGGTGTGTTCCTTCCGCTTCTACCCTCCCTTTTTCCATAAGATATATCTTATCACAATTCACTATAGACGGAAGTCGATGAGAAATTATTATTATAGTCATTTTTTTATTTGATTGTTTTACTATATCCCATATTTTTCTCTCTGTAATAACATCCATATTACTCGTGGTTTCATCCAAAAGCAATATTTCTGTTTTGCATAAGATTGCCCGTAAAAACGCAATTCGTTGTTTCTGACCACCAGATAAATTAATTCCATTTTCTTCAATCATTGTATCTAAACCATTTGGCAAATCCTTAAAAAATATGTCTTCTCCACATATTTTATTTATTTCTTCCCTAACATTATCACCTTCAAAAAATAAATTGCCCTGTATGGTATCTGAAAACAAAAATGTCTCCTGAGAAATATATGTAACCTTTCTGCGTAGTTCTTTCTTTGATATGGTTGAAATATTCTGTTTTCCAATCCGTATAGAACCTTCTTCTGGTTCATAAAAACCAGCTAACAGTTTTGCCAACGTACTTTTACCACAACCACTGTCACCAATTAAAGCGACACAGGTATTATGTTCTATTTTTAATGTACACTTTTCTAATATTGTATTTCTTGCTCCGTATCGGAATATAACATTATCAATATATATATCGCCTACAACCAATTCCGTTTTGTCCTGTGTCTCTTCCTCTGCGTCTTCCACCTTTAATTCCATAATATCATTCAAACGCTCTGCGGCAACAATTGCACTTTGTATATCATTCTGTAAACCAATCAAATTCTGCATCGGTGTCAGAAAACATCCCATAATTGCGTAAAATGATATCAAAGTTCCTGTTGTTAATTGCCCTTTATTACATAAAATTACTCCCACCCAAAGCAATATCACTATACCAACAGAGGAAATACAACTTACAATACTTTCCTGTAAAGCATCTATTTTATTGCTTCTACAACTACAATTTATATAATCCTTGACCAAGGAAAATGTTTTTTCTCTGATTTTTTTTTCAACTCCAAAGGATTTCACGGTTTCCATGCCCTGAATACTCTCTTTTAAAAAAGAGCTTACATTTGCATTTTTTTCCATTACAGACATTTCAATATTTCGTATAGGCTTTTTAAAAGCAAATATTACAATTGTATACAAAGATAATATTACAAATGCTATCAAAAACAGCGTAGTATTAATGGATAACATAAAAACCGTATAAAAAACTACCAGCAATCCATCTATAATAATAGTAAATAACATATCTACCATCATCTGACACACTCTTGAGGCATCATTAAATCTGGTTAATAAGTCTCCTATCTTCCTGCCCGAAAAAAAAGAAATTGGTAAACGTGTGAGTGTTGTATAATAATTAAATACAACGGGTAAATCTATTTTTTTTGACACATTAATTGATATAATACTCCTAATATATTGTAAAAAAATTTGAAATATATATAACAAAATAACACTAATGCACATCCTGCTCAAAGATGGCGCCCTGTCAAAAAATAATCCCATAATACCACTACTATTTATTTCTATATCTGTTCCTTTTTCAACATCATAAAGCCCATCTACAACATATTCAAACAATGCCGTTCCAAACATACTAATACCAGCGATTATAAGTGACAGGATTATAATCAACGCAAGAATCCACTTCTGTTTTTCTATTATAGCTATATAACGGTCAATGGAGCCCTTTTTCAGATTTCCTTTTTGAAATCTATCTGTTACCTCAAATGTGATAATGTAACCTGTCCAAACCATCAAAAATTGTTCTATTGGCATTTTAATTATATCAGTTGCTGGATCTCCCAGTTTAATATGTGTTTTTTTTATTTCATAAATTACAATAAAATGCGGTTCTCCATCTTCTTTTAATATATGCGCAATTAAAGGCAGTGTAATATTTCCATCTGTATATTCTTTTAATAATTCATCATAAGTGCCTTTTAAACCATTTGCCATAAAGCCTATCTTTTCTGCACCTTCCACAATTCCATATATCGTAGAACCCGCACTATCTGTCTTTATTAATTCTCTGTATTTCCCTAACGGCATTTTCAGACCATAATAAGCTGCAATCATAGCCAGACAAGCTGCACCACAATCTCTTTGATCATGCTGTTTTACATGTAAATATCTCATTTTTTACCCTTCATTTTAAATATAATATGCTTTTTTCACACTATTATATATTCTACAACCCTTTACTATAATACATCAAACAATTGGAAAGAAAAAGAGCTGCGCACCTTTCCCTGGCACATCAGCTCTTTTCTATTTTTAATTAATAATTTGCCACATCTTTTGCATGACAGGAATAGTAGCAGTTTGAAAGACCATAGTATTTCACTGCATAATCATAAGCTGTGTAATAATTAAATTTTGCTTTTCCATTTTTCCAATTCTTTTTGGAATTCTTATACTTTTTGCAACAATTTCCACTAGCCAGATTACAGCAATAACGATAACTTGAATACCAACCCTTACCGCCATCAACATTCCTCATCTCTTCTTTTTTAAGTGACTTCATTTTTCTTACTCCTTTCTTATTGTTTTCATAAGTTACACACTAAAATTAACATATTTATATATTATTTTCAACCGACGTTTTTCACAATCTCATTTGTGCATTCACACTAATTTTCTCGCAAAATAGAACTAACTGTCATTTTTTTAACTTTTTTAACTGGTCCAATTGCAGCCATCAGACCTATAATAAATGCCAAAACAACTGAAATCCATAAACTTTTCCATGGTACCGAAAAATATTTCACCCGAAACATCTCCTGATATACATTTGACAATACTACTGTTATAATAAATCCTACCAAGCAGCCTAATAATATACCAAAACATACTCCAATAGAAACAAGCAGAAAAGATTCTAATAACAACTCCTTATAAATATCTACATTTTTTGCCCCTATAGCTTTTCTCACCCCTATTTCTAACATTTTTTCGTCAACAATAATCCGCATCATATTAACAATACACATACCACCAATCAAATATGCCAAAAAACCAATTACAGTTACTATTCTTACAAGATATTGTATAATCTGATTCATTCGAATCTTGTCATCTATGTCTAACTCTACAAATATTTCCCAATCCTCATTGCAAAAATACTTTTCAAAATATGAATAAATATTTTTTCTTAAGGTTTCAAAATCAGCTACGTTAGCAACCTTATACATCACCTCATCAGAAATATAATTGATTATTTTGTTATAATTTCTTACAAATTCAATTGGTATATAAATTTCTGTCGGAACATCCTTTCCTGCTTCCTTTTGTACTTCTTCATGGTAAACCCCTATAATATATAGACAGACAAAAATATCATCATCTATTATTACTAATTTCTCTCCAATAGGACTTCTATCTCCAAAATAAAATTCTGAAAACCGATCAGATATGATTGCAACCTGTTTTCCTTCATTTTCTGCTAACTTTTCAAATGCATGTCCTCTCTCTATTTCAACCAAGTTGCTATCTAAAAATGATTGTGTGCATCCAACCACCGTCACATCCATTTCCATACTCTCATGACCATTTGGACATTTCATTTTTGTCTCCATAAAATCATATGAATATACTCTTTGCATCTCACAATCCACAGCTTTTTCAAATTGTAATAATAAATCATCAGTAAAATAAACATCTTCGGGAATTATACATTTTCCCAACTCATCAAATTCTACATTATAATTATTTTCTGATGGTCTTATGCTTATATATACTTCATTTCCTTCCTTTTTACTAAACATGATTTCCGAGATTGCATCCGCCATATCATGACCAACAACCTGGATAACAATTATAGAGCTTACACTTATCGCAACCCCTAATGTAGAGAGAAATGTCCTTAATTTATCACTAAATAAGCTTTCAACAGACTCGAAAAACATATCAATAAGTCTCAAAACCCGTCTTCCCTTCTAATTTTTAAAGCGCAATGCATCCACTATTAATAGGTTTGCCGCTCTATTTGCCGGCAATAGTCCAAATATAATACTTGTACATAAACAATAAATAATAGAAATTATAATAGAATTTCCAGACGGAATAAATTCAACATTATCTAAAAGCAGTACATATACTTCTTTCGAAACCATTTGTGGCAAAAGGAATTCCCAGCCTTCAGAAAGTATATATATTGAAATATATCCCAGAAGCAGCCCTGCCATTTCGCCAAACATACAAATAAAAACAGCTTCCAATACAAACTGTAATTTAATCCAGACACTCTTCTCTCCTAATGCCTTTTGAATTCCTATTTCCCTGGTTCTTCTTCGAACACTTACCATCATCACATTCATAATACTGATACCCGAGACAAAAAATACAATTATTACGAGAATCATGAATACCATTACTATCATATCTATAATGTCATACATTTCTCTAAAAATATCTAACCCATATACTTTAACCTTACAATCTTTGTCCCTTAAAAATCTATCATTCAAATAACCTTCCAAATAGCTAGCAACATTTTCAATTTCTCTGATATCATTTAATACAACATAAAATGTCTTATATCTCAAATTATCCTCTTTAACCAAGTCATTAACAAAATTATTTGTACAATATACTATTGTATTATATTGTGTTAATAAGTCTCTTTTTTTCTCAGTATTAACATTTTTATCCCTATATACCCCCACAATATATAATTCTATTGATAACCCTTCCTCTTCAAAAAAAAGCAACTTAGAACCTAACGCATTATCTATAGAACCAAAGCAATTTTCAGCCACTATATCAGAGATTACAACACAGGAATAATTCCTGCTATAATCCTGTAATCCAAAAAAACGTCCCTTTAATAACTCCAGCTTCATGCAGTCAAAATATCCGTAACTTACACCATTAACCGTGACCTTCTGACTTTTACCATTCAGTATAGTGCCTGCAAGCTCTTTATCTGATTTAACCACAATATTTTTACAAGACTCTGGCAAACTTTTTTGAAGCAGTTCTAAATCATGTTGAGTCAGTCCATATTCATAATTATCAGAGCTTTCCGGTTCAAATTTACATGTTACGCTCTGAGTAACCGCATATTCATTTGCCAAAAAGGCATATACTACATCCTGTACCGCTGATTTTAATGAAAATATAATCATAATCATCCACACACTTAATCCAACACTTAATATCAACAATTTTATTCTCTTACGATTTGTTCCGATCGCAGTTAACGCATCCAGAATAATTTCAATTAACATTATATTTTCACCCTAATTATTAAACTGCATTACAATTATTTTATTCTCGCTTAATGCTTCAGAAAAAATTTCAATATAATAGTCTGTTATCAATCCTAGTTTAACATACTCTTTCTTCCCATCTTCATATATAATGTAATATCCTTTTTTATTATTCGCTATCATGTCATAAGGAACAGCAAAAGTATTCTTTTTCAATTTTTTTACAATTTGAACTCCTACCGTTGTCCCAAGATATAACTTATCAGTTAAATCTGTTTCTATCTCTATTTCATATCCGTCCTCTTGCTTAAAAGAAGCTATGTTTTTTACTTTTCCCTTAACCGGAGAAATCTCATTCGATACTGTATAAATTCTTGCTTCCATATTATTTCTAATAGATAAAATTTGCTCATCTGATGCATATGCTTTAATTATTTTACCAATTCCAATAGTTGCCACGCTTGTGTTCTCCAATGATTTTCCCGGTTCAGCATATACGTCAAGCACAACCCCTTCGTAATATGCTCTGATAGAAGGCTCTTCTCTTAATTCCTTTAATTTTTCCAATTCTTCTTTTACCTGGTTTTTGTCAAAATCCACATAGTCACTATAAGAAAAAGAATCTTTTGTTAAAAAATTACTATTCATATTGTTTAAAATATTTATGCGTTCATTTATATTTTCCAAGTCCAAGGTGCATACTATATCACCCTTTTCCACATAATCCCCTTTTTCTACATATACTTTATCTACTATCATTCCTCTTTGATATAACAGAACCTCTTTTTCTTCTTTAGCATTTACAATCCCGACTATATTCAACATATCATATACATCCATATGTTTTAGTTCGTAAGATGTTTTATATGTCTCATCATCTCTAGTTAAAAACTCTGATTTTATAAAACAACAGAAAAATGCTAATAATAAAAAGCATAGAATTAAAAATGCCACAATTTTTAATTTATTCTCCCTCATTATAATTTAATCACCCTTCAATATATTTATATAAACCTTTTCATCCTCAGCATAATTTTTTGCATCTACCACCAGATAATCACCTTGTTTTATATCTCCGGAATTAATAACAGACATCGTATCACCATCTGATATTGAATAAACTTCCCTTCTTTGCAATATATATGTACCTTCCTTATCTTTATTAGCAATCAATACATAATATCCATTTTCATCTATTTGTATTGCAGTCTTTTGTACTGCCAATACATTTTCCCACGTATCCAGTTCTATTTTTACCTGTATATTCATGCCTATCTTAAACTGTGTCATTCTTTCCAATGATATTACTGCCCGAAAGCCATCTTCTTCCTTTATTTGAGATATGTTATTTACATTTCCAAAGCTTTCAACTCCTTCTATCTCCTCCGAGTATACGCTTACATTTTGCCCTAGTTCAACCTGTGAGATTTCTTTTTCGTCTATCCATATTTCTGCACACAAGTTTTGCGCATCTGTTATTGACATTATCATTCCATCAATCGGACGTACACCTTCTATTGCATATATTTCTGATACAACTCCTCCATATGTTGCAACAATTTCTACACTCTGATTATCAGTTAGTTTTTTCCCCTGCGCATCTAATACACATAGTACTTCACCTGCTTCAACAACATCTCCCACTTGTACTTTTATTTCTTTTACGGGATAATCAATCAGTTCCGTTGTAACAATGAAATCCGGCTCTGACGACCGAATAACGCCTTGAAAATTTTCTGTCCTTTTCACTGTTTTTTTATCCAGAATCTCCACATCTGCTTGAGTTAAATCAACTGTTTCCTTATTGCAACCTGTCATCAAGACAACCATTAAAATAAAAATAATATATAATTTCTGCATAAACCATACTCTAAAATATCTTAGTAATTGGATACGTTACCAGACAAAAATGTATACATAAAAAACAATAACATAATTAAATTAGGAACAATCACTATTATTTGTGGCCATATCAAATATTTTTTTCTATATATAAAACTTAATACCAACGAAATTGCAATTACTATTAATGCCGGAATCTGAATCAAGAATATAGCTAAAAGTCCCCCAATTAACGAAATTAAAAATAACCACCAGCAGAATTTCTTTTTTGTTTTTTTAACATTTTCAAAATTACTCTCATCATATTTATCTAATTCGTCCTTTTCATTATAAAGTTTATTTTCCATTGTACTTCTCCTTTTATTAATTTTATTTATAATAGTATATTTTTTTAATTTATTTGTCAATACAAATTATGTTTAAGTCTTTTTCATTTTTCAAAATATCTATTTTATATTATATTTTAAAATAAAAATGGAATAAATTAAAGATAAATAATATTCCTATAATAAACAAATTTTCTTGTATACAAGGGTTCATATAATTAAACTTATTTCGCCATATATCTAAATTATAAAAAAAATTTACATTTTAGAATAAATAAATTTCTATTAGATAAATTTTCATTGATGAATTATCTAAAAATAAATATATAAAGCTTTTATTTAATCTAAGCAGCTTAATAAAAATCTGTTAAAAATTACAATTATTTTTAAAATTAACTTGCATATTCTAATAACAAGTAGTAATATACAGTCAACAAGACATAGTTTTCAATACTACGTTATGAATCTTTATAACTTTATATGATGGCAAATTTTTAAGGATTTATTTAGAAAGGTTGTGATTATATGCATACATCATCATTAAAAAAGGTAAAGGACCCAGGAAGTGCATTGACACATTTTATTGGAATGGTAGTTGCCGCACTGGCTGCAACACCGCTGCTTATAAAGGCTGCCCATGGAGATAACAGCTCTTATCTGGGGGCATTTGTTGTATTCATTGTCAGCATGATTTGCCTGTATGGAGCCAGTACCATTTACCATACCTTTGACATTTCAGAGAAAGTAAACACATTGCTCCGCAAAATTGACCACTCCATGATTTTCGTCATGATTGCTGGTTCTTATACCCCAATCTGCCTGATTGTTTTGCCAAGGCGAATCGGTCTTCCTCTGCTGGCAACAGTCTGGGCAATTACTATAATCGGCTCTATTTTCAAAATATGCTGGATTAACTGTCCACACTGGCTGTCCTCCGCTATGTATATAGGAATGGGCTGGCTGGTTGTATTTGCATTTTCTCCAATTATGAAAGAGTTATCAACCTCCGCCTTTATGTGGCTCTTAGTCGGCGGCATCATTTACACCGTGGGAGGTATCATTTACGCATTGAAGCTGCCTCTTTTAAAGAAATTTCATTGGAAGAATTTTGGCAATCACGAGCTGTTTCACTGCTTCGTCATGTTAGGAAGTATATGTCATTTTGTTCTGGTATATCACTATCTGGCTTAATAGAGAAGGAAGAATACTCCATGGTATAGGGATTTCCATGGAGTATTTTTTGTTGCAATATGCAAATACAGCATTGCGCAATTGCAACCTGGTATAAATTTCAATTCTATCCTTTTGTAACTCTTTGATTCATGAATCAAAAAAGAACTGTATTTTTTATTGATATTTTTCTTAAAATTGAATATACTATAAACAGGGAAATCCCTACTTTCCCTACTTTCTAAAATGGAGGTGTTATTATGGCTACAAACACATTTATTGATAACGCAAAGGTAATGGCAAAAGGGCAGATTACTATTCCTAAGGATATACGGGATATCCTTGGAATTTCAAGCGGTGATCGAGTAACATTTGTTGTGGAAAATGGCAATGTACGGCTCATTAATTCTGCAGTATATGCCATGCAAATGCTTCAAGCTCAGATGACTGGTGAAGCTGAAAATACAGGTCTTATTACAGATGACGCAGTGATGAACTTAGTAAAAGAAGTTCGCGCAGAGAGCGAGGTTGAATGAAAGTTCTTATTGATACTAATATACTTATTTCTGCTGCATTGAGCAATAAAGGCAAACCCTACCAGGCATTTATAAAAGCTGTCAGCTATCCTTACCGTGGATTAGTATGTGAACAGAATATCGATGAATTGCGACGAATATTCAATCGCAAATTTCCAAAAAAATTGCAGGCTTTGGATAATTTTCTATCATTGGCATTATTAACCCTTGAAGTTGTCCCCACACCAATTGAAACGTATACCTCTGAGGAAATGATTCGCGATGCCAATGACCGGCCTATTTTTCGTGCCGCACTTTATGCCAAAGTTGATATTATACTGACAGGTGATAAAGACTTTCTTGAGTCCGGATTAAAAAATCCTCAAATCATGTCAGCCGCCGAATTTATTCAATTAAATTGATTATATAATAGCTGGGACTTTGAATTCCCAGCTATCTGTTTATAGTGGTTTTTCAGCGAACACTTTTATAATATCTTAGCAACATGGACTGATAATCCTACCGCCTGCGGCAAACTTATAAAAGGACCTATAATCTCTTGGCAAATGGAACTACACCAAAAGATGTACCGGAACTGCTCGGACACTCAAATGTTAGTACCACAACAATTTCTACGCCCACTCTACAGAAAATCAAAGCAGAAATAATGTATAATGTGGCTTTAAAAATTTCTTCATAACGAAACATTATTCTATTTATCCATGCTAAAATTGAAAAGAAGCATTAATATAATAATTGCCTATATATTTATCAACACAATGGAGGCTTAACATGGATACATTTACAGAAATATTCAATAAAATTGCAGAACAGGTGAAAAAAGAACTGGGCACCGATACATCGGAACCCATATTGGAATCCCTTTTCAATATACGAATCTCCACCGCTCTGGAAAATACTATTAAAAACGATACACAATACCAGCAAACCACCAAAGAGATTCAAAGAAAAATAGAGGTGCTTTCTGCAATGGGCTTAAGTCGCGAACAATGGCTGACTGTGGACGACGCATTATCTGCTTGCAATAAAAGAAGTGGCGACTATGGCAGAGCAGCCTATAAGCAGGGATTTGTAGATGCTATTAACCTGCTCACCGAAATTTTTGTCATAAAAAGCATTTATAATGTCTAATTAAACCGAATGAACATAAACCACATAAATGCCGTTGATTTTTAAGGGATGCTCATGATATAATTTTTATTAGTTTCGTTTATTCTTTTAATAATAAATAAGGAGGCTCGTTTATGGCACTTGAAAATAAATTAGGACTTACAAATTCTGCCGAACTTGCCCGTGAGGAAGAACGCATAAGCAAGAAAAAAGCCATTGAACTTTTTGAAAACGGTACGCTTGATAGATTAGAAGCTGGAAAATTTTCTTCCCTTAGAGCAATACACAAATATCTTTTTGAAGATATTTATACTTTTGCAGGAGATATTCGTAAAGTAAATATTGCAAAAGGAAATTTCCGTTTTGCACCAATTATATACCTGGAAGCAGCCCTTGAAAATATTGACAACATGCCACAATCCACTTTTGATGAAATTATCGAAAAGTATATAGAAATGAATATTGCTCATCCATTCCGGGAGGGCAATGGGCGCAGCACCCGTATATGGCTCGACCTTATACTCAAAACAGAAATCGGTAAAGTGATTGATTGGAGTAAGGTAGATAAAGATGACTATCTGCTTGCAATGGAGCGCAGCCCTATTAAAGATATTGAAATTAAACATATCTTGAAAAAAGCCTTAACGGATGAGATTAACAGCCGTGAGATTTATATGAAAGGTATCGACCATAGCTACTACTATGAAGGCTACACTACCTATACAGCAGAAGAATTATAGTATTACATGTTAAAATCCCCTGCAGGCGTTATTCTTTTTTCCATATCATCAGCGGAATCAGCACCACCACTCCCGTCAGCACAATGGTTCCACCAGGCTTCAGATTAAAATAATAGGATAAAAATAATCCCACAACTGTGAACAGCAATGCAAACAATACAGAGAAAATAACGGTTTTCTTATAGCTGTTTGCCAGCTGCATGGCACAGGCAACCGGAATTACCATCAGGGAGGACACAATCAGCGCTCCTACACTTCTTGCCGCTACCGATACGGTAATTGCTGTTAACAATGTAATGACAAAATTGATTTTCTTTACCGGAATACCTGCTAAAACAGCCCCCTGCTCATCAAAGGTAATAAACATCAATTCCTTATATAACAGCAAAAATGTGACTACGACAATGACGGTGACAATAACCACCAGCACCACCTCCGTGTCCGTAATCGCCACAATGCTTCCAAACAGAAAGGAATTAAATGCAGCCCCATCCTCAACAAAGCCGGATAATACACTGGCAAGTCCGATTCCAACCGACATAATAATGGAAATGGAAATCTCCGCATACTTGGGAAGCCGCCGCCGGATTGCCTCAATACTGAACGCCGCTATCACACATACCAGTACCGCCCCAACAATAGGATTGATACCCAAAACCAACCCTAACGCCACACCGGCAAGCGAGGTATGGGATAAGGCGTCCCCTATCATGGAAAGCCTCTTTAATACCACAATTACACCGATTAACGGAATAATGACTGCCAGAAGAATACCCACCAGAAATGCCTTCTGCATAAATTCATATTGAAATATATCTAACATGATGAATCCTCCTTCTGCGCCAGTGAGCTTCTTTTACCCTTAAAGGAAGCATCATACGGCTCCTCCTTCTCCGGTATCTGGGCATTTTTATCC
>ULOF01020301.1_pt1 | contig 27923 bp, 35 predicted proteins | sample 1952371 | NCBI WGS metagenome assembly ULOF01 (sample SAMEA4835597, study PRJEB28245) | human gut metagenome | biome: gut microbiome; material: fecal sample | place: Denmark | collected 2008 | reverse complement strand
CTATCGCCTCTATAAATATCCTGTCATCCTTTGTTTTTACTGCAATTGACATAGCAACATTTCCATCTTTTCCATACTTGATGCCAACGAACAATTTTCCTTTCAGTTCCGGGAGCCTTGATACCTTTAATGATTCCCACTCTGCTTTGCTGATAGCAGATTTCTGATTGTACTTTATCCATAAGCCCAATCTCTGAATATTAAAATCAACATGGTCCGTTGTAATTTCATCTACAATGGCACGTTCTGTTAGAATGGTACCAAGTGACGGATTCGTTTTATACCACAATTCACGATTATATACATCGGATTCTTCCGGTACTGACCATTCAGCCCAGCCGCCATTAATGGTTGCTCCGGCAAGTGTTTTTTCCCTATATTTTAAAAAAACGGTTCCCGAGCTGACCGGGGTCGGCGGAGTTCCGCAAAAAATAGTCTGTGGATTTTTACTATCAGATACCACATATTTTAATGCGCTCTCCTGGTCATCTGTATACTCTTGGGCTTCATCTATTACTAAAAGGTCGAATCCCTCACCCAGACCGCCTTTTGACGACCTTGTGCGAAATTCGACCCTTGCATCACTGCCTTTCATATAAATGCACTCTCTACCAGAGGCTTTAATTGACTTATATTCTATTTTTGCTTTATCAAGTAAACTGCACAGGCGTTCCCATGCTGTATGGGACGTTGTTGTCCTGTGCGCTGTATGAAGTATCTTCTCGCCGTTTTTTAGACCCCACATTTCACGCATTACCACGATTTCATTCTTACCGTTACGCCTCGGAACTGAATAGCCGAATTTTGTGTGTACCCACAATTTCTCACTGTTTACGGCAAGAATATCATATATCATTAATTCCTGCCATTCCTGAGCGTTTCTTCCGGTCGAATTGTATATGTCTATAGCTTCTTGGCCTCTTGTTTCTTCATATGGCAAAGTAAATGATTGTGTGGGTGTCTGATTTCCTTTTTTATCTTCCATAACGCCGCTCCTTCTAATCAGACGCCAAATTTTCTTCTCCTATAATCACGGATAATGCAGCTATATCACTTGGTGTAATATCATCCTGGCGGCGGCTTGCCATGTCAATATAATCTATAATTTTTATTCTTCCTTTTTCCGACTTTACATTTGTCATTACACCTAATACAAAGTCTTCATTATCGTATATATTTTTTAATCTTTCCTCTAGCTTCTCTTGAATTTCCATAAATCCCACCCTGCTATTCTATTTTTTCTTTTTTGATTATTGTATAATCATCAAATCCCTTATTAATAAAGGTATATACATAGTTTCCTATTGGTTTCATGACAATTGCATGTTTTCTGTCCTCTTCTGACATATTTGAGTTTATTTCACTCATCACATGTGCATACTCACTCTTGGACAGTGTTATCTGTTTACGGCCGGTTACCTGGCTTAACTCACGCTTATAATTCTCATATTCACGTGATGTCATATTTCCTGTCCTATAATAGCCTAACTGCTTTCTATATGCTATATTATCATCTTCGCCCTTATCCCGCCACTGTTTTGAATGGACATTTTGTACTTTTCCACTGCCCGGGTCATATTCAACCGTACATCTGCACCTCTCATGCCGGCGGTACACATCTTTTGGAACTTCCGGATATGTATATGTGCCTGAGACCTCAAGACACCATTTACAGCATCCACCTGTGACTTTACGAACAATTTTAGGTCTCAAGCCTGCTTTTCCTTGAAATTCAGAATTAATCTTTATAAAATCATCCACAATGCTTTGTGTATAATTTATAATCGGGTCATTTAGCAGCCATGCAACATCATCATAATTATCTGCCGAAGAAATTTTTTCTACTATTTTTTCTATTCTATCCTGATTATTTTTGGGTATAACTACCTTTATGCCAATATTGGCTGCTACATTCAACAATTTTTGAATCTGTGCAGTAACCCTTGCCACCATATTATAATTATCCTGCATTGTAGGAGGTATAATGCGAGAGGCAATATTATAATACATTCTCTCATCCGGCAATTTATCCGAAGATATATTATTCTGATATGCTTTAGCCAGTGCACTTCCTACCGTAATAGCATACTCATTCGCTTCTTTGTAGGTTGCTGTTCCAGTTTCAACCTTCTTTAACAGTTTAGACAAGGCTTTATCACTGTTTATTATGTCATTAAAATCTGCTTTAATCTTGTTCAGCAACACCGGAGCTATGTCTTCCATTTAATCACCGCCTATTTTCCGCTTACTGATTCTGTATTTATCTGAATACTGCTAGGTGCAATTCCCGTGAGGTTGTGAAGATTATCTGTGTTAAAATATCCAGGTACCGCCTGGTTTATTTTAATTGCACCATCGCCTATACTGGATAACATTGCTGCATCCGGTTCAAATATTGGTTCCCATACCGGTTTTGTTAAATATATCTGTTTCCGCTGGTAAGGATAATCATCACGAATACATGCAGCCAGATATCCGGCATTCAAAAAACCACTGCCAAATGTTCTCTGTGCTTTTCTTGCAGCCAGTCTTAAATTCTCATGACTTGCTTTGATTGCTTCCGCACTTGACGGATTATCCGATACAAAGCCGAGGTCATCCATCGTTAGTCCGCTTTCACCTGCAAACAAAGAGGCAAACATTCTAAGCTGGTCAACATACGGTGTCATGCTTTGCTGTGTGAATTGTCCTACCGTTGGTAAATCCCCATCGTCATCCTTCGTAAATGTCAGCATTGCCGACATAGCCGCTTTCCATTTATCGTCAATCTCCACATCTTCCGCTAAGCCTAAAGCATATTTTTGTGGATACGAATAAAATTCTGCTGACACCTCTGCCCTTCGGATTGTTCTTAGTGCTGATTGTACAATATTCATTTCCGCCCTGGTGATTCGTGAGTGACCAAAAGGACGTTTCGCATCCGGTCTATAAACAATAGGTACTAAAAGAGGATATGGTACATTGTATGTATATGTTTCTGGTTCACGGTTCTTATAAATATACTGTGTTTTTCCTGTTGTAAAATATGCTTCTATCACTGGCCTGTCATATTCATCCCGTTCCAGCACGGCATAGCCTTCTTTTAACAACCCGGTAATAGGGTCTATAATTCCTGTAGCATTATAGCCATCAATAACCTGCAGCCTTGGGTATCCGTCATTTCCTGCCGATATGTAAATGAAGCTGCATGCAGAAATCAGAGCGGAGATAATTGCTGAATCAAATAACGTATCCGGATTATTCATATTAAATATAGTATTCATATCAAAATTATCATTTTCAAACTCCCGGAATACAATTCTGTCTCCCAGACTGTCCACGGCTTTTCCACACCATCCCAGCATAGCCTGAAGCCACCTTAATTCGTCTGGAATCAGCTTCGATTTATCCTTTACTCTATTTTTCATTGTATAATATTTATATCGCAACTCGACTCTTGCCTGCTTGCTTATAAGTTTATTTTTCAAGTATCGAATCCCTTTATATTCTGACATTTCTTACCTCTTTCCAAAAAATCGTGAGAAAATTTTCGTAGTGACGGCGTGAATGGCTGGCGACCCCCTCCCCAGGGAGGTATGCCCCTATCCTTTGTATTCCGTCCAATTTGTTGACTGCGGAAGTATTCTGTTGCTGGTTACTTCCGTTCCATTGCTTTCTGCTGTTCCCTGTCTTTTAATAATCTTATCTGACTTCTGTCTGTTACATGTCCAGTGGGCTAATTGCAGATTATCTATATCACTTGGATGTCCGCCCTTTGCAATTGGAATGATGTGGTCAATGCATGGTGATAAAGGATTAGGATACTTTAACGAAAAATCTACAGGTCTTCCACATATTCCACAGACTGTGTGCGTTGCGTAAATTCTTTTTTTGTTTTTTTCAAATGCACCACGATGTGTTCCGTTCTGGTCTGGTCTTGTTTTTCCAGCCATTTTACATTCCACTCCTTCAACTAGGGAAAAGGGGAATCATACCAATTCCCCAAATACAAAAGGGCAACAAAAAAGTGCAGTTATCTCTAACCACACTCTTTCTAGTCTAACTATAACATATTTTGAGCGGACAAACCGGACAAACTTTTATAATTTTCTAAGAAACGTTTCATCTGCTTCCGGCAAGATTCTTCTGTATATTGTTTTCCCATTTCATTCGCCACTCGATACCATTGTTTCCCTTCAATATATCTCTTCGTTATCATGCGCCGCATTCGACTGTCATCTAATGTATTCAGAAATTCTTCTACTTCTACAACCTTTTCCATTAAATCATGTTCCCGCTGCCTTAAAAGTCGTATATTCTTATTCAACAAATATTTTGTTTCATCCTCTTCCGCAACAGGGAATCCATCAATATGAAATGTTTGGCAGCCACCGGACCCACCTTTTACAGCGTCCTTTACATTTCCTTCCTGGTTAATCCTCTCCAATTTTTTGTTTAAATTATTTATTCTCTTTTGGATTTCTTCTTTTTCCTGCATCAAATCTATGTACTGCAATAATAAGTGTTTCACATTTTGCCTCCTTGTTTGCTACACATCATTTACTATTTTTCATATTTTTTTCTAAATACTAATTTTTATACATGCCTTTCGTTGAATTTTTTAACAAAATCGGATATAATAAATTATATAATTCAGTTTTTCCCTTATCAACCAGTTGTGGCTGTTTATACACGTCGCCAGCGTTACCAACAGGATCATTCTTCTTATATTATATTATTTTATATAATAAAGGAGAGATGATATGAAGTATAATAATAAAAAAAATGAGCAGCAAAATATTACCATTTCTCCTAAAGACACCGAACTTATAACTCAATTAACTTATTTAATTAAAGAACTTAAGGAATTGGTAATTGTAATTATAATATTAGTTCTTATGTGCAACATTTTTTTTCGTTAAAAATTCCCCAACTGGTTGATATTCCGTATATATTTTTTTCAAATTCTATTCCTCCTCTTTTTTGTCGCCAGCTCATCTATAAGCTTCTTATATTCTTTTTTTGTCATGCTCCGCCTCCCGCTGCCTGATATCTTTTTTGCATTTTGAACTGGTGACAAATTGTCACCAGTTCAACCGGTTACAATCTGTTACCGGTTCAATCTCCCTTTTTCCTTGAATTTCCTTAACTCGACCGCCTGTTTATTGTGCGATATCGCACAGCCTCTCTATTTTCTCTGGATAGTTGCATTTATAATACTCCAGTTTGTCAGTCTTTATGATTTCTACTATCTTTTCGGCAGCTCTTTTGCTTCTCATAATCAGCTTAAGCTGTCTACCGCCAGTTAATAAATCATTTTCATACACACCATAACCAGTAGCAACAGACTTTACTTCCCAATCCAAATAGCAGTCCTCTATCTTTAATGGTTGTATGATATCCGCCGCATTCCTAAATCCGGTACCTATGCTGTCGCCAAATGTTGCTATACCTCTCATGACATCTGCTGCAGCATTTTTTATGTTTTTTGCCAGATTATTCAATGCTTCATTTAATTTTTTATTATCAAAGGCTTTCATTGTTTTTTTTATCTGTTTTCGTTGCTTGCGTTTATCTACACTCAACGGTGGATTTATACCATATTGCTTTTTATAATTCTTTTTCCATTGTCTGTAGTTCATACTATCTGCATCCTTTCACTATTTTTTTCAGAGATATACCAATAAACAAATGGTGACAGCCTTATTGAAACTCAGGCTTAATATACTAAACCGCTCTTTTTTTGTCCGTATCCTCAATGCTATCCTTTATATCATCATCCATCAAATAACCTTCTAAAAATGCATAAATACGCTTTAACTGCACCGGATTAGCTTTATATAGCATTTTAATAATTGTTTCTGTTAAATCATATGTAACTGTTACCTGCGGTCTATCCTTTTTCATCCCGTCAAACGTCTTCATAACAGTAAAAACCTTTTCCAGTGTAGGAAAGTCATTTGTGTAATCTACCCACATTTTCATCCACTTTTTTAATCCACATACTCTATTTCGCTTTCCACTTACACTATCACTCATCAAACCGCCTCCTTCCTGTTCTGCATTTCATTCATAGCAGCCTTATAGCCTTGTATATAGCCGAAGCTAAAGCCATTACAAACAATTTCCCAATCGCTCCGGCTTATTTGTATAATCTCATTTGCATCACCCATAGACATATCGTATCTTTCTTTTATAAGTTTCCTACTGTTTTCGATTGCCTTTTTAACATTTACTCTTGGCATCAGACTACCTCCTTACACTGACTTACAAGCTTCATGGCATAGCTGAAGCCATAAATAAAACCCTGCCGCTCGCTATCTGCTTCCGCATCGTTCACAGCATCTAACACATCAAGAATCATTCCTTCATCTGGTGACTGGCTCCTTGCGAGTGCATTTATTTTTTGCTCTGCTTTAGCATTCGTTTCACACTTGAAATCGAAATCAGCATAATTATCGATAAGCCTATCTAAGTTATTATAAATTTTTTCTATCTCTTCCATAATTTTACCTCTTTCCTTTCTCTCCGGAATCTGATAAAATACAGATACCGAAGTAAGCCTATATTCTTTGGTTCTTGCCCTTCTGGTACTCCTATACCAGAGGGCATTTTACATTTCATCATAATTTGGAGTCTCACTACTTTCAATTGCAGTAACTCTGTTTGCTTCAATCGCTAACATGTTATTTATTCGCTGTTGTTTCTCTGATGCTATCGCTTGCTTATATGAATTTAAAGCACCTCTTCTAACAAATTCTAATTCTTTAGGTTCATACATAGCATAACTTTTAATCATATTGGGAGAACCTACCGCCCTTTGCAATGCTTCAGGTAAGTTGTTAAACTCTTCCTCTGAGCCATAATTCCCATTAGAAATTGCCTTTCTTACCAATTCCCACGCTTCATCATCTGTCATCTGGTCTGGTTCTAACAAGTCATAAATAATTTTAGTAATCTGCCCCGGTACCGGCGGAAATCCGGTTTCATCACTTGATATGTAATTCATGACTGCTTTTCTTACAAGTCCACTATCATAATTTCTAAATAGTGATGACCATAATTCAATGGACCTCTGCTTTTCAATATTTGTTAATTTCTTATAATGTGTTGGGTATGCAGTTTCCAACGTTGTAAAAACTTCTAAAAATTCTTTTGTTGTCATTCTTTAATCTCCTTATACAATTCTACTTTCAACTTCTACCGTTCCGGCACTCTCGCCCTGCATCATCTCTTGGTACATGTCATAAAAGCTCTTATTCTCTTCATAAGGCTTGTTTGCAGCTTTATTGCCAGAGCTTGTACCATTACTATATTGGTTCCGTTCCCATGTTCTAACAGCTGCTTTCCAGTCTTTCATTTTATTCTTACCTACCATCCAGCCATTAGAGGAATAATAGTCAATAAACCTCTCTGCATCTACCTTGTTATTTCTCTCCCTGCAATATGCTTGTACCTCTTCCAGGGTAGGCGGTTTAAATTGCGACCTAGTGCGTTTGGATGCGTCAGCACATATATTATTGTTATTAGTAACCTTGTTATTATTAATATTGTTATTGTTTAAACTGTTACTTTTTAGACTGTTATTATTAGTGCTAAGATTTTCGGAACTTCCACTATTGGAATTGAAGGATTCCCGAGCATTACAATTCAACGATTCCCGAGCATTACAATTTGAATAATTCGGAGTATCGGAATTTTCGATAAATCGAATTTCATGAGTAATTGTATAACTATTACTATTTAGCAAATTACCTACCCTCGTTCTTTCTACCTTTACCACACCAAGTGAAACAAGCGGTTTTAAATACTTAGAAAATCTCGTTTCACTCATTCCTAACTCTTTACGCATCAACTCTCGGGATGGAAAACAAGTTGAATTGCTCCCGGCAAAGCTACAAAGATAGGCATATATAGCCTTACTTTCTGGTTCTAGTTCTTTACTTCTCATAATTTCTTGAAACACTATACCATAACCTCCTTTTTTATTCTCCACACTGTCTAGCACCTTCCTTAACTGTAAATGCCTTAATATCATCAATCAGTGTTGCTTGTGCCTTAATAGCAATAATAATAGCATTTGATTCTATTTGAGAATCATCCAACAGGCTTGTAACATAATCAAATGATAAGGCTTTTATTGTGTTCAGATTGACCAGAATATCATCTTCATTAAAATCCATATTAAATCATCCTTTCTCTTTCCTGTACTGCTCCATTCTCTCAAAGTCCAGTACGTCATTAACATCAATCCCCAACACCCTGCATATCTTCCCCAGGATTTCCATTTTCACCATGTAGCCTTTCCGGACCCGGTAAACCGCATTATCAGAAACCCCGGCTTTCTTGGCTATCTCTTTGGGTGTCATGCATGAGGCTGTCATAGCTGCAATCATTTCCTTGTACTTTGCACATACCACATTAATCAACTCCTTTCCGGTTATCTGCCAATTTCAAATGCATGTATGCTATTGCTTCATCCAGTGCAATCATCAATAAGCATTCATCGCTAAGGTTCTTTTTGTCGTTTAGCTGGTTCTGCCATTTGTTATATAACTCCCGGTAGCGGTCTAACAGCTTTTGTGCATCTTCTGACATAATAACCATACTCCTTTCTAATCGGCTGAAATTTGGCTACAATTTCGCTTAATCTGCTACTATCTCTGTTGCATTCGCTTTAAATATGTTTTAGCCAGTTCTGAACATCCCAGCTCAAATACTGCATTTTCAAAACTTTCGTCATTGTCTGACAACATGCGTATTTCCCTTTCAATACTTTTCTTACTAATCAAACTCCCTGTATCAACATTTCCGTTGAAAATCTTTAAATTAAAAATTGCTAATGCCTCTCTCTTTTTCATTATGCTATCCCATCCTTTCTATCATTGGATAAATACCGTGTTTCTTTAACTCATCATAAAGAAATAATCTGCCCTTCTGTGTCCATTCCGTCTGCATAACCACATCTGACTGCCCGTTAGAGCGTGTGATATCAATTGTCCGACTATGTACATACCCTTTCCCTTGATAATCCGCATACAATATCCACTGTTTACCTACCTTATGCTGGATACTAAAGTCCTTTAGCGTCTGATTAAATTTCTTTGCAGACATTCCATAGTCCTGTGCTATCTGCGTAACAAGCACTGTTGATTTACTTTTTAGAATTACATCAACATAATTTACTTTAGGTGTCATTTCCCCAATAACCTTGTCCATCTTCTGAACAGCGTTTTCCAATTCCCTGTTCTTTTGTCTTTCTTCCTTAAGTTCCGTTGCTACCTTGATTAGCAAATCCGGATTATTTACAAGTTCATCGACTGCATACATCCCATGCTTTCTTATTGAGGGGATTACATCGTCAAATACCCATTTCTCAAATCGTTCCGCACTTGGAAGCTGAGATTTAATAACAAGACGGTAAATGTCGCCCTCTGGAATAATTTTTAATTCCTGTTCTCCTCCATCTGTAAGGTGTCGGTATTTTACCGACCCCTTGCAATGTGCGGTAACTGCATCAGCAGGTCGTTTATATCCCAATGCCCTTGCCACATCATTTGCCACAAAATAGGTTTTACCGTCAACATCAACCGTTCTGACTTGTCCAAATTCTGAATTTTCAAAAATCTGTAATTCGTTCATACTACCTCCTGTTTTCTTAATACTATTAATATCAAAGTAACCTAACAAGTTACTTTCTTGCAAAAAAAATTTCCATTGGCTTGTCTATATGTAAAAAATCAATCATAATTTGAATTTCATCACTTCCAAATTTACCTTCTTGCATTTTTTGATAAAATGTTTTTGGTGTTATACCAATTTTCCTCGCAACATCAGATTGAGACAAACCATTTTTCGCAATTATACCTCTTAAATCATCTGTTCTTATCACTCTTAGAGACCTCCTTTCTTTATATTTGGGTAACTTTATAAGTTACTTTCATTTTAACACATTTTTGTAACTTGTCAAGTTATTTTTTATTGAACTTATAACATTATTGTGCTATAATCAAGTTACTTCATAAGATGGGTAGGTGATATTAATGACAATAGGTGATAAAATTAAATATTTACGAGAACTACATGATATGAGCCAAGTGGATTTAGCTAGCATCATCAATGTTTCAAAACAAACTCTATATAAATATGAGAATAATTTAATAACAAATATACCATCTGACAAAATAGAATCGATTGCACAAACATTTAATGTATCACCAGCATATTTGATGGGATGGACAGAAGAATATACTATTACAACACACGAATATAATGATGAATATAATGAATTTACTTATAATATGCTTATGAAATTGTTATCTGAAAGCAAAGATGGCAAAAAAAACATTACAATAGATTCAGATACTATTGAAGAAATGTGGAGAGCTGAATCTAATAATATATATTCCATATCCGAATTTATGGGAACACTTAGAGAAAATTTTCAGAATGCTATATCTGTAATGGAAGATTTTTATGATGAGTTACGAATTGGAGGTAAATTTGATTACGAAAGCAATGACGGAATACCACAAGATGATGTTTATGATTTTGATAATTATTTAACTCATTTAATTGAACAATTACATAATGTTCCATATATGAATATTGAATACACAGAACGATTCAATAATGATTTTTCTTTTTCTGAATATGAATTAATAAAAAAATATAGAGAACTCGGACCTCATGGAAAAGAAGTTGTAGACTTTATATTAGAAAAAGAATACCAAAATTCAAAAATAAAAGAAACAAGCCCGACTGCTACTAGACTTGTAAATTATTATTACAAACTGGCATCCGCCGGAACTGGACAAATTATATTTGACACACCACCAACAAAATCTATTGAGATACCAGATGCATATAAGGATGTAGATTATGCTATTGGTGTAAATGGTGACAGTATGGAACCAGTATATTCAGATGGTGATACTCTTCTAGTTCAAATGACGAATAGTATAGAAACTGGTGATATTGGAATATTCCAAATAGACGGTCAATGTTATGTAAAAAAGCTAGGTAAGGGAGAATTAATCTCCGTAAATCAAAAATATGATAACATCCCATTAAACGAATCTGCTTCATGTATGGGTAAGGTTATAGATAAATTATAAATTTTATACACAAGGAGGCATATTTATGCAAAAGTACATTGTTTTACAAGTAACATTAAAAGAAAAACTAATTGGAACAGGTTCCGGAAATCTAACTCAATTAGAAAATGTAATTAACACTCAAGCAGACAAAGGATATCGGCTTCATACCATAACAACCGCTACGGCTCATAGTTCTGGAATCGGCGGAGGAGATAGGATTCAAGCTACGATGGTTTTTGAAAGAATCGAAAATTAAAAAGCGAAGCAGGATAAGGAGAGCACGAATATGAAAAAGAAATTTATTGCTTTATTAATGGCAGCAACAATTATTATGACTGGTTGTGGAAATAACAATACAAGTGAAAATGCAAATAATACACAAGCAAATGAACAGACGGAAACAATAGAGTTAGCATCTACAGAAGCAGAACCAGCAGAAGAAATAGCAGAACCTATAGACCTTACGGGCACATGGAAGTCAGAAAACAATGACGGAAACTGGATGGAAGCCGAAATTTCTAACGGTGTAATTACAATTAATTGGGTATCCGATAACGGAGATACAAAATCTATATATTGGGTTGGTACATATGTTGCTCCTGAAGAATACACGGAAGAGTTCAGCTGGACTTCTGAAAGAGACAAAGAAAAAACAGACGGTGCTTTAATGGCTTCTACCGATGATACAAAGGAATTTTCTTATGCAAATGAAGAAATTTCCTACGAAGCATCAGCTGCAGGAACAACCAAAATAATGCATTTAAAAAAATCTGAATAATTTTCTATCCCCTCAAAAATGAGGAGGTTTAAAAACCTTATAAGTTATGAATAGTGCAAAACTTGACAAAAGGTCAGTTTGTCCGTTTGCCTGTTTAAAAACCCTCTAAGTTATGAATAGTATTAAACTAAAAAATTTGCCGTGTCCAATTTTGGACTGGCTAACTGGCGACTGCACCATTTTTTGCACTCCTAAAATTTTAGGGGTGTTCTGACTGGGGAGTTTTCCCCAATGAAGAAATTCTACATTTTCTAAATTTTTAGAAAAACGACTATCCAAATTGGGATAGTCCTCACGTATGGGTCAATACTAACAAGCGCAAAATTGCTCTGGTAATGCATCCAAAATTGGACACATCTAACTTGGTAGTGTAAAATCTCAAAGGATAAAATCACTTCCCATATTGGAGTTGCAAATTTGCAACCCCAAAAATGGGGACGCATCAATTTGATACAGGGTTTTAGACAAAAATGTCCAAAACTAAACAACCCATAACGGAATAAATTTTCCCTTCGTTGGGAGAATTCTAAAATTTTAGAAAACGACTGTGCAATCTTGAACAGTCAGCACCATTCTGTGCCGAGTCCAAAATTGGACTGGGCTATTTGTTGATAATATGGATACGATAGATAAGCTGAATTTTCAGCTATCAGAAAACTGACTGGGGAATATTCCCCAGTCAAATAAACAATATAATATACTTAACCCGGCAGCCGGTGGAGCGATATGTCAGTTACTGGATACTTATGGAAGCTATGATATGATTTAAAAAAACAATAAACCCAAGAGACAGCATTGCCAGATACATTTAGTCAACTAAACAAAGCATGGAAGAAACAAAGTATTAGAATATGTTGATATGCTAACCGACCACTCAAAATACCAAAAAGACAGTAAAGAGCCTTACTTTCTTTAATATTGCATAACAAAAAATGCAATTTGCATAAAAAGGCAAAATAGATATGTACCAGATATAAATATCTGTTTTACTAATTTTCAAAAAGCAATTTTTTTCACATTTTGTAAAAAAATTTACACAAATATTATTGACATACAAACCAAATGCATATAATATTATAGTGTAACAAAGGTTACACGTTAATAATGCACTAGGTTGTACGTCTCTCAACTATATGAGAATGACCGAACCCTAGTGCTTTTCCATTTTAAGGAGGTATTTACTTATGAAAACAGCTATACTCGTTGATGGCGGATTCTACCGCAGAAGAGCTCAAAAAGTATTTGGTGATATACCTGCACAACAAAGGGCTATAGAACTTGCAAATTATTGTAAGCGCCATCTAAATTCGCATGGTGAAAACAACGAACTATATAGAATTTTTTATTATGATTGTCCACCTACGTCCAAACGCATCTATCATCCATTATTGAAAAAGCAAATAGATTTTTCAAAAACAGAATTATATACTTGGATGAACCAATTTTTGAATGAGCTTAAGAAAAAAAGGAAATTCGCAATACGTCTTGGAAAATTAGCAGAAGAACAAGCACATTACACAATACGTCCAGATATAATAAAAAAATTGTGTAATGGAACTATTGATTTTTCAAATCTAACAGAGGATGATTTTTGTATTGAAATAGACCAAAAAGGTGTAGATATGAAAATTGGATTAGATATTGCATCTATATCATACAAAAAGCAAGTAGAACAAATTATACTTATATCAGGAGACAGTGACTTTGTATCGGCTGCAAAATTGGCAAGACGTGAAGGTATAGATTTTATATTAGACCCACTAGGTGCACCTATTAAACCAGATTTATTTGAACATATAGATGGATTGCGTACTTGTGATAAATCATTCACTACAAGTCCATCAGCGCAATCCACAAACCCTGCATTAAAAAACAATTTCAATCCCAACCATAACTGAAAATAGTACACATCAATGCATTATATAATATACTTAACCGGGTAGCCGGGGGACGTGTTCCATCCGTTCCGAGCCTTACGGAAGGGGTGGTGCTTATGAGTACATACGAAGAATTCATGACCATATTAACAGTTGCACTGTTAATTGTCTCCATTCTGAACATGAAAAATAAGAAATAGCCGTCCTGCTCCTGACAAAGTAGACGGCTATTTCATATAGCAATATATTTCGCCGGGTCGGGTGAAGTGCACTCACCCTCCGACTGCCTTGTTAAGTATATTATATAAATAATGTTGTCTAATGTCAACAAATACACAGTAAATTCGCCACTTTTCCGCAATTATTATGTCGTTTTTTGACGAAATCATTACAAAAAAAGTCCTTTTTATATTGTTTTTTTTACAAAATGGGTATTAATGATGTTTCACACGGAAAAATAGAATTATTTGCTAAAGCATTAGATACAACTCCTGCTGAACTTGTTGGATATTATTCAATCGCTCAAAAATCTTTTATATTAACCAAAGGGTCCGTCAGCAATTCTCTATATAAAAAACTATCTCAGTATGGCACCTATGATAATTCCATTCAAAAATATATTATATCCTCTTTGCTAATTGGTCAGCTTGGTAAAAACTACTCTTCTGGAAACGATACGCTTATATCTGGCGACGAATTATTAGGGCTTGCTATAGATAAAGTTAGACTCATTCAGAATGAATCCGGTGGAAGATATACTTATCTCGAATGTGAGGATACTCCTAAATTAATTAGTTTTTATGAAAAAATGGTTTTACACAATTTGGGAAACGTAATCTTGATTGTGATAAGACAAATATTAACGGTACATATCTCTTACAATTTATTAAAAAATTATAATATCTTGTGCGATATCGCACACAGAAAGGAGCTGATACAATGCCAAGAGGGAAAGCAATGAGGAACCCCAACGGATACGGTACCGTTGTTAAGTTATCCGGGAACCGCCGGAAACCCTTTGAAGTCCGAGTGAATACCAAGATAGACGAATGGGGATATCCTCGCTATGATGTACTAGACCGGTTTGAAAACCGGACAGATGCCAATATTGCCCTGGCTGAATATAACCGGAGTCCATTTGATGTAAATAAGCGGGATATTACTTTTAAAGAAGTGTATGCTATGTGGTATGACTGGAAGTATGTGAATGGTAAAAAGAAATACTCTGCAAGCTCCATAGGATGTACAAGGGGAGCTTATAATAAATGTTCCTCTCTCCATAATATGAAATTAGCCGAAATCCGGACTGACGATATGCAGCGCATTCTTGATGACCATAGTCTTTCTCATGCCTACATGGAGCATATACTCAATTTACTGCACCAGATGTATAGATATGCCCTTGAATATGACATGATTGAAAAAGACTACTCCAGCTTTGTAAAAATAACCAAGGAAGAGGATGACGAGGAGGGCATACCATTCACTAAAGCCGAGATATCAGCTTTATGGAAGAATGTTGACCAGGTACCATATTGCGATACTGTTCTTATCCTCATATATACCGGTTGGAGAATCACCGAATTTCTTGAAATGCAGACCAAAAATATTGATATAAATGAATGGACCATGTACGGAGGAATAAAGACAGCAGCGGGAAAAAACCGGATTGTACCAGTCCATCCAGGAATCAAAAGCCTTGTACAGGCTCGATATTCGCCCCATTCTGAAACTTTTATACATCAAGAGGGGAATTACAAACCTATTACACCAACACGCTATTATAAAGCCTTTGCCGAAGTTATGAAGCAATGTGGAATAACAGAAAAACATACTCCGCATGACTGCCGGCATACTTTTACCTCTCTCCTGGATTCTGCCGGAGCTAATGAGGTATGCATTGATAGACTGGTTGGCCATGTTTCTAAAACGCTGACCAAAAGGACATACACACATAAAGATATTGATGAGCTGCGCCATGCCATAGAAATGATACAAATAGAACCTCTGGAATGACTTCCGGAGGTTCTTATTTTGTCACTAATATGTCACTAGTAAAATTTTATCAGCCTTTTTGTGCAAAGTTGTATCTTTACACAAAGCTAGGTTTTTCAAGCATTTCCCCACTTCTATACTTTTTCAAAAACTAACAAAAATAGGGTAAATCTAAATACTGTTTAAAAGTTAAAATATAAGACTGCTTTTGCCAGAAATTCAAAAAAGGTCCACCGGACCTTTTTCTCGTATGCTTGACAACAAAAAAAGCAGCATATCCCTCCCGGGATGTGCTGTCTGCCATTCTTTTTATTTGTCTGTATTCTTTTCCTGAAAAGCTATAAAATCGCTGATTATTTTATTTAACTGTCCCGCCTTTGACTTATCATATCCTTCATCAAAACACTTATATATTTGAAAACCTATCAGAAGACCAACCTTGAAGTACACATCGCATTCCACCTCAGAAAGTCCTGCTACTATGTTATTCATATCATCCTCATCTATTTCTGTATCTGGAAATGCTTCTCGCATACTCTTATAATAATCTTCAAAACCTTCATTCATCTTTTCCGAATAAGAACCGGTAATTTCGTCCATATCATCCATACCATACAACAGAAAAGAGGTCATACTATTTAAGTCTACTCTTTTTAACACATTTGTAAATTCATTCATTTTTTAATTTCCTTTCTTTAAAAATCTTAGAATACTTTTTCAAAGTATGTCCAATTCCATACCATACTTATACAATTCATTAATTGAATGCGGCTTGAATTAAATTGGTGTCTGTGCTATATTGGCGTCAGATAAAATATTGCTTAAAAAGTGTAACATATTATATTTTTCTTTTCAACTATAAGGATACTTGTAGTATAAGTTAGAACATACTATATTAAAAGTAGAAAATATACATTCCCCATTATCAATTTCACCAAGGAGGTTTTTTATGAATTATATAGACTTGCATGTACATTCTTCTGCGTCTGACGGTTCCCTGACCCCGGAGGAAGTCGTTACCCTGGCAAAGGAAGCCGGACTCCGCTATTTTGCTCTTACCGACCACGACACCGTTGACGGCGTAGAACGGGCGCTTCAATACGCGGGAAAGTATGAAAACATTGACGTGCTTCCCGGCATTGAGCTTTCCTGTTATTATAAAAACAGAGAAATCCACATTGTGGGACTTTTTGTAAATCACAGAGATAGAGTCTTTTTAGAGGAGCTTGCGAAATTAAAGCAGGCAAGAGAGAACCGAAACGAAAAAATGGTACAAAACTTTGTGGATGCTGGTATTCCTATCACCATGGAAGAATTAAAGCACGGCAACCCCAACAGTGTTATTACACGAGCACATTTCGCCAGAGTGTTGGTAGAGAAGGGTTTCTGCAAAAACAAAACGGAAGTATTTGACAAGTATCTCGGAATAGGATGCCCGTTTTACCTTGCCAAGCCAAAGGTAACACCAGAACATGTGCTTCATCTAGTCAACCAGGCAGGCGGTACTGCAATCCTCGCCCACCCATATTCCTACAAATTTTCAAGAAGTGAGATTGAGACATTATTGGATACCCTGATTCCACTGGGACTCTCTGGTTTGGAATGCTATTATTCCACCTATGACGACGGTCAGATGCAGGAGCTTCGGAGCATTGCACTTGCCAAAAAGCTTCTCGTATCCGGCGGCTCTGATTTTCATGGAGTTATAAAACCGGATATCTCCATCGGAACCGGGCGGGGCAACCTTCGCATTCCCGAAAAACTGCTGACTGCCATCCGTGAATACCGGGCTCAAAATATGATACAATAACCTACAGAACCTGCCACCGGCAGCTTCTTCCGGATGCATGGCAGCAAAAAGCCGGTAGAAAACATATAAATGCATTCTTCCGGCTTTTCGTTGCCAATCCCTATTTCTTCTTAGAATCTGTCTCCGTTTCTTCCTCACTGTCTTTCTCTACCTCTGCTATGGCATTCTTGTGCATCGGAATCCGGCAGTTCTTATTATTACCAAACTCTACAATAACCGTATCGTCTACTACATCCAAAACAACACCGTAGAAGCCCCCTGTGGTCATAATATTATCACCCGGCTCCACTGCATTACGGACTGCATCCATTTCCTTCTGCTGTTTCTTCTGCGGACGGATTAAAATAAAATACATAACACCTATCCAGACTACAACCATCACTAACGTCATAACCAAAGAACCGCCTGATGCCTGCTGGGCATCTCCATTTAATAACATTGAAAACATAATCATTAACTCCTTTTCTACCTTAAATTTTATAAGAATCACTTTTTTCCATGCGCAAGGCCGCCCATAGCCGCTTCCTCAAGCACTTCGTATCTATTCCCCCTGAGCGAAGCCGTCCAAACGCATCTTTTTATATTCTGAATAACGTTCTTCCTCTATCGCTGTACGAATCTCACTCATCATATTATTATAAAAATGCAAATTATGCAAGACACAAAGACGCATTCCCAGCATTTCTTTTGCTTTTAACAAATGCCGGATGTATGCCCTGGAATAATTCCGGCAGGCTGGACAGCTGCATTCCTCTGATATGGGCCGGCTGTCTAATTCGTATTTTGCATTAAAAAGATTCATTTTCCCATGATTCGTATATACATGTCCATGCCGTCCATTCCGGCTTGGATAAACACAGTCAAAGAAATCCACTCCACGCTCCACAGCCTCCAGAATATTGGCCGGTGTTCCAACCCCCATAAGATAGGTCGGCTTACTCTCTGGAAGATAGGGAACCGTCTCTTCTATAATATGATACATCTCCTCATGGGATTCTCCCACTGCCAGCCCGCCAATAGCATACCCGTCCAACTCCATCTCCGAGATAACCCGGGCATGCTCCACTCTGATATCTGCATGAATTCCACCCTGGTTAATACCAAATAAGAGCTGGTTTTTATTAATGGTATCCTCCAGTGAATTCAACCGTTTCATCTCCGTCTTACACCTTGCCAGCCATCTGGTGGTACGCTCCACAGAATTTTTTATATATTCCCTTGTGGCAAGACTCGGAGCACATTCATCAAATGCCATGGCAATGGTAGATGCCAGATTGGACTGAATCTGCATGCTCTCCTCGGGACCCATGAAAATCTTACGCCCGTCAACATGCGAATTAAAATATACTCCTTCCTCTTTAATTTTCCGTAGTCCCGCAAGGGAAAACACCTGGAACCCGCCTGAATCTGTCAAAATAGGTTTGTCCCAGTTCATAAATTTATGAAGACCTCCCAGCTGCTTAACTACCTTATCGCCCGGTCTTACGTGCAGATGGTATGTGTTGGAAAGTTCAATTTGCGTTCCAATCTCCTGTAAATCTGTGGTGGCAACTGCACCCTTAATTGCCGCTATCGTTCCTACATTCATAAAAACTGGTGTCTGAACGGTTCCATGCACCGTTTCAAATGCAGCACGCTTGGCATTTCCATCCTTTTTAATAATCTGATACATGACTGATTCCGGATACAGCTTTCATAAGCATTGCATCCGCTCTTCCTTTCTTTAAATCACTATTGCACATTATACTGGTATTTTACGCTGTTGTAAACCTAAGAATTTTTAATAGTAGAATGGTCGTTTTATGCTTTCTTCAGGGTTCTTTTCAAAGAACTCTATAAAAAATTAAAAATGTCACCGAAATATATATTGGTTAGACTGGAATACATTTTGGAAAGGGTGAGAAACATCAAAATTGATTCAAGTCAGGTCAGTATAGATTCTGGAAGAATCTATACCAATAACACACAGGTAACACAGCAGACTGTTATGAGGCAGCCAGGCACCAATGTTACCACCTATTCAGGCAACACATTTTTAAGCAGCTATGTACAATACAGTGGGACTGCCATCAGCCGTGGAAATTACGGCCAATATGATTCTTTTACCAACTCTATGTCAGATTCTGGTGATACCCAGACACTTACCTCAGACTTATACACCAATCTGGCATATAACACCGTTACGATTGAACAGGCAAAATCTGCCTGGCAAAAGTACCACGAGGAGTTTATCAACCGTCTGGAAGAGTTCATGGAACGGATTAAGGAACAGCTTCTTGGACGGGGCTATTACGATTCTGACAGCATACTGGATTTGACCACAAGCAGCCAGCCCGGAACTTTCTGGACCAGACAGGATTACCAGAATGTTACCGTAAGCGAAACAGAAGCCACTCGTTTTAACAGCACGGGCTCTGTAGTGACAGCCGATGGCCGGACCATCGATTTTAACATCTCAATGGAAATGAGCCGTTCCTTTATGGAGACTTCAGAATCCCTTACCTCTCAGACACAGTACATTCTTACCGACCCTCTGGTCATCCAGCTAGAGGATGCACCAGAAACCATAAGCGACCAGAAATGGTACTTCGACATTGACGGAGACGGCGTAGAGGAAGAAATTTCCCAGCTGGCAAGGGGAAATGGTTTTTTAGCACTGGACGAAAACGGTAACGGTAAAATCGATGACGGCAGTGAGTTGTTTGGTACAAAATCCGGCAACGGCTTTAAAGACTTATCTGCCTATGATGAAGACGGCAACGGATGGATTGACGAAAATGATTCTGTCTATTCCAAGCTGAAAATCTGGGTTAAGGACGCCTCCGGCAACGACAAACTCATCGGGCTGGGGCAGGCGGATGTCGGTGCCATCTATCTAGGCGCTGCTGACACCCAGTTTACTCACGCAGCTGCAGATACGAATGAGACCCAGGCAGTTGTCCGACAGACAGGCTTCTATCTGCATGAGTCAACGGGAGCCGCAGGAATTGTACAACAGATTGATTTTGCCACAAAACAACCGGAACATGTAGCGTAACAATATTTCAAAAAGACGTTGGTTTTTCCTACGGAAGCCAACGTCTTTTTCATTTCTATATCCTGTGTGCAACTGTATTACTCATTACGGATTGCTGCCAGTGGGCTTAATTTCGTGGCTCGCTGTGCAGGGAAAAAACCTGCGACCATACCGATAATTGTAGAAAAGACAATGGACAACAGCACAAGCCATAACGGAATCACTGAGATTTTTGCCCCTTCTGTAAAGTCTCCCATTACTGCCGGAGCAACCTTATTCACAACAACAGAAAGCAAAAAGCTTAATGTCACACCTGCTATGCCCCCCAAAAGCCCGATAAATGCAGCCTCTGTCAGGAACATTGTACGGATATTGCCAAGACCACAGCCTAACACCTTCATGATTCCGATTTCCTTCGTTCTCTCATAGGTGGACATTGTCATCGTATTGGCAATACCAATTGCTGCAACCAGCAGGGAAACCGCACCGATGCCGCCTAATACCGCCTCAATAATCATAAATTCCTTTTCAATCTCTTCCAGCCACTCCTTATTGGCTTCTCCACGATACCCCATATCCTGAATCGTCTGTAATACATCCTCTACATTAGCCGATTCATCCACATTTACCGTCAGCTGTGAATACTTCAAATCCCGATATGGTTTGCCATCCTTGTTGGTGGGCTGTCCGGGTATTACACTGTTTTCCGAATAATTCTGCTTTAAAAATTCTTTTAGAGCATCCATACTCGTATAACAGTAATAGGAATATTCCGTATAGCTTTCTATGTCGCCCTCCGTAATACCGGTTATCTTGACAGGCACACGCTTCATAGAGGAGGAAAAATTACTATAGGATATACTGTCATCTCCAAATTCATCCAGGGACAGTCCTTCATCATAGCTAAAATCATCATCACTACTGAAGTCTTCCGTTTCATCACTGAAATCTTCCGAGCTGTCATCTTCATCATCCTCCGTATCACTGCTACTAAATGTACTGTCTACAAAGTCCGTGTCGGATGAGGACATATCAGCCCCTGAATCATCCTCCGCAGCATCCTCCACCTCTATTCCCCCCACCAGAGGAGTGTTCAGTAAATCTATGTTAGGCATTTCCTCATTTTCATAATAAGGATATTCACCGGTAGACGAATCCATAAACTCTGCCAGAATCTGGTTACCAGCAATCATGCTGAGATTTCCTCCCTGCTCTGGCAGGGTTCCTTCTCCCAATTCAATTTTTTCAAGATACTCCTGAGTCACTCCAATCAGCGTAATATAGGACTCATATTTTCCCGCCTGAATTGGCATGCTGTACCAGAGCTGCGGTTCCACTGTCTCCACATGCTCTAGCTCTAAAAAGGTTTCTATAGTGGAATCATCCAGAAGCAAATCATCCGTTCCATAATCACTGTCTGATGATACCATAATCTCCATCAGTCCACCTGCAGTTCCCACCTGTTCTAACATGGACTGCTTCAATCCAATACCCAGAGACAGCATGACAACAATGGATGCTGTACCAATGATAACTCCCAATATAGTCAGAATTGTCCTGGTTTTACGGCGCCACAAATTTGTCAAACTCATTCCAAGGATATCAGAAATCTTCATCTTCTAAATCATCCTCTCCATCTTCATCCTCTAACAGCTCTGCCATTTTTTTCTTTTTTCTCATGACAATAAAGATAACTAAACCAGCAGCAGCTGCCAGCACTATTATGACGATAATCACAATCAGCCATATCGGTAAACCGGTATCTTCTTCACCAAAACCGTCTTCCAAATCTCCCCCTTCAAAATCCAAATCATCCATTGATACATCTTCACCTACCATGCAGGTAACCGCCTGCTCCATTGTTCCGGTATTTCCCTCAGAATCCTCATAAGAAATCACAACATTAATGGTTCCGGTTTCGGAATTATCCTGCACGCCCACAAGATTCAGTGTCGCATAGGCCGAAGAAGATGCTGCAATATTTCCCACATAGCTATCCTCACAGGTAACTGCATCATCCTTCACTGACACATTTACATTATATACACCGGCATTCCCCTGATTGTTGATTGTAAACATCAATGTTCCCTCTGAATCAATTCCGATAGCTTCCGGCGACATAGATACATCTGTAATTCCAAGCTTTACTTCCTGAAATACCGGTACATATAGATTATCACTATAGGTATAATTATTCCCCTTGCCGTCATCGAAATCCCCCTTGACAACAAGGATATAATTCTTTTGTGCCAAATCAGAGGATGTCTTCATTTCCAGCTTAATATCCCCAGTCTTTCCTGCCGGAATGCTTTCTACAAATACAGCGCTGGAACCAGAGGTTGGTAGAAAGTTGCCTGCCTCATTTCCAACTAAAAATTTACCATTGCAAACCGAAGTGGTCTTAGAAGTATTCTGTATGTGAATCGTAATGGTAAAGGTCTCCCCAGCCATGATTTTTTCAGGCTTTGTATCATATCCTGTAATGATAAGCTTTGGAGCCGAACTCTCATCACCATCCGAATCACCGTCGTCTGACGAAGGGGTATATCCGCCCAAATCATCATCCCCTGTATCCGGAATATTGTCATCATCTCCAGAACCGGAAATATCACTACCGCCACCTATATTTGCACCTGAACCTGCAGTACCCTCAAAATAAATGTTAATTGTCTTAATTACATAATAATCCTCTGTTGTACCATCGCTATCTGTCTTGGAATATTCTCCGATAAACCTTACACTGTGATACCCTGTCTCAATGTCTGAGCGTGCCTTCAGCTTAAATGTTACACTCAGCTTTGCCTGCTTTTCCGTATCCGTTCCTGCACTGACAACCTTATAGGCATCTCCGCTGGTCTCAAAAGGAAAGGTATTGTCAATAACTGGATATACTCCCTTTAATTTAATATTTGCGGTATCATTTGATTGTAGTGTAAAGGCAACATTTACGCTTTTTCCTGCTTTGCCGGTAATGGATTTCGTAACGCTGATGCCTACATCGGAATTTTTACCCAACGTACCATTTGCATCCGTATTAACAGTCTCTGTCGTAGTCTGGGCAGTGTCACCGGACTGGGATACTTCCGTAGCACTGGCAGACGGAATTCCTGACGGCATAACTCCTATAACGGCAAAACAAATAACCACCGCCATCATCCTTTTTACTAACCTGATGCTCTTATCTTTCAATCTCTTCATGACTTCCATCCTCCACTACTTTTCTTCCTTTATCTTCTATGCTAATAATTTTACCATCCATAATCCGAATAATTTTATCAGCTACGGCTGCTAAACTGTCATCATGGGTTACCATAACCAGTGTCTTTTTATGTTTGTTAACCACATTCCGCATTAAATCCATCATTTCTTTGGAGGTTTTTGAATCCAGATTACCCGTGGGCTCGTCTGCAAACATAATCTTTGGATTTACCACTAATGCCCTCGCCATACCCACACGCTGCTGCTGTCCGCCGGACATCTGGTTCGGCTTATGTAATGCATGTTCCTTGAGACCTACAAGTCTTAACATTTTCATTGCTTTTTTCAATCGCAGCTCCTTGGGTATTCCCCTAAAGGACAGAGGCAGCGCAACATTTTCCAAAGCATTCATGGTTCCCAGCAGATTAAAGGATTGAAAGATAAATCCAACATTTTGCCGCCGGAAACGAACCAGCTTATTTTCATTCATTTTTTCAATATGATGCCCCGCAATGATAATTTCTCCCTTTGTGGGTTTCTCCAGACCTGCCAGCATATTCAGCAATGTAGATTTACCGGAACCGGATGTGCCGACAATGGCACAAAATTCACCTTCATATACCTTAAAATCCACACCATTCAGCGCATGAACCCTGTTGGTTCCCACCTTATAGATTTTATAGAGATTCTTTACCTCAATCACTACATCCCGGGAATCCTTATTCTCTTTCTCTGCCATCTGTTCCTCTGTATCGATTACAATTGTATCCGGACCGGCATTCTTAAAAAAATCCTCATCCCCAGATAATATCGATTCCAACTGGTCATTGGAAGCATCTGTAAATTTCAATGCTTTATCCTCCATATACAATAGCTTGTAGTCCTTTGTGATTATAACACATTTATTAGTAAATGAAAGCCGTTTTATAATTATTCACAAAAACTTTATAATTTGACACAATTTAAATAAGACTTTCGATTTCCCGCATCCATATGGCTGCACACGCATCACTTGGCATCCGCAAATCTCCCCTTGGAGAAAGGGATACTGTACCTACCTTAGGACCATCCGGAACACAGGAACGTTTAAACTGCTGCGAAAAGAAGCGCCGGTAAAAGGTCTTCATCCATTTTTTAATTGTTGCATCATCATACACGTCTACAAATGCAAGCTTTGCCAAACGATAGATTTTGGATGGGTTATATCCATATCTTAACAAATAGTATAAAAAGAAATCGTGTAATTCATATGGACCCACAATATCTTCTGTCTTTTGGGCAATTTCACCATTCTCCGGCGGCAGTAATTCCGGGCTCACCGGTGTATCCAATATATCCCTTAATACCATTGCCGTCTTTCCATCGGTTTCATCTGCATAATAGCTTACCAGATATCTAACCAGTGTTTTGGGAATCGACACATTTACCGCATACATGGACATGTGGTCACCATTATAGGTTGCCCACCCCAGTGCCATCTCGGACATATCACCGGTTCCGATAACCATACCATTACATTTATTGGCTATATCCATCAATATCTGGGTTCTTTCCCTTGCCTGTCCATTCTCATAGGTAACATCATGTACCTTTTCATCCTGTCCAATATCCTTAAAATGCTGGCGTACCGCATCTGTGATTGGAATTTCCTTTAAAGTCGTTCCCAGGGAACGTGCCAGTTCCAGTGCATTCTGGTAAGTCCGGTCAGTAGTGCCAAACCCCGGCATAGTAACTGCAATAATATTTTTATGTTCCATTCCCAGTAAATCATAAGCTTTAACCGTTACCAGCAATGCCAGTGTGGAGTCCAGACCACCAGACAAGCCAATCACCGCCGACTGACAACCTGTATGGGAAAGTCGCTTTCTAAGTCCCATTGCCTGCAATGTCAAAATCTCCTCACAGCGCTGTTTTTTCTTCACCTCATCCGATGGCACAAAGGGGGTTCTTACTATCGGTCTCGTAAGTTCTGTATCCACCAGTTCAAACTGGAAATAGGTTTCGTCATGCCGTGGCTCATCATTTCCCCTTCTCCATTCATTCCGATAAGTATTTGTTTTCCTGCGCTCTGCCGCCAGTCTTTTCACATCAAGCTCTGCTATGGTAATCTGATTGTCAAACAACTGGGATTCTGTCAGAATGCTGCCATTTTCTGCAATGATATCATGTCCACTGTAGACCAGATCCTGGGTTGACTCATCCTTTCCTGCATCCGCATAAATATAGCCTGCAATCAGCTTTGCTGACTGCATCGCAACTAAATTCCGCCGATACACCGGCTTTGTGGCTATCTCATCACTGGCAGAAGGATTACAGATAACGGTTGCTCCTGCCAGCGCATGGCGCACAGAAGGAGAATCTGGCACCCATAAATCCTCACAAATTTCGCCGGCAATTACCAACTCTGGCATATTCTCACACACCAACAGCCGGTCTGTTCCAAATGCAGCCTCACGCCCCGCCAGTACAATATATTCCGTCTCTCTATGCCCCTCCGCAAAATGGCGCACCTCATAAAATTCCTGATAGTTTGGTATATTGGTTTTCGGAACCACCATCAGGATTTCATTTTCCTTGCAGAAAACTGCCACATTATATAGCTTGTTTTTATACGCATACGGCATCCCCACCACATACAAAATATCCAGCTCGGCAGTCTCCTGCAGCAGCATATCCAGGGTCTGTTCACAGGCTTTAAGCAGGGCATCCTGCAAAAACAAATCGCCACAGGTATAGCCTGAAATACAAAGCTCCGGAAATACCATGAGCTTAACGCCCCGGTTCTCTGCTTTTCTGATGGTTTCCAATATCTGTTTTCCGTTATAGTCACAATCTGCCACCCTGAGGTCCGGGGACGCTGCTGCCACCTTGATAAATCCGTCCTTCATAATTTTCTGCCTTTCTCAATCTTAATATATTTTAATGCTTCCATTCAAACATAGCTTTCTCTTCTTTTACGTAGCTCATACATTTCAAATATACATGATATGAAAAAATGGTCCAGTGGACCATTTTTGAGTTCTTTCATATTATAAATGCACCTTTTACTTTGCTTCAATTACATCTGCCATATCATACATTCCTGCCGGTCTGCCCGCCAGGAATTTACCCGCCTCAATTGCGCCCTTGGCAAATACAGACTTGGAATATGCAGTATGGTTAAATGTAATCACCTCATCTGTACCAGCAAAAATCACATCATGTACCCCTACAATCGTTCCACCCCGGACGGCAGAAATACCAATCTCCTTATCTGGTCTTGCCTCACTTCTCTGGCTTCTGTCATAAACGTATTCATATTCGTTATTCAGCGCTTCATTCACTGAATCCGCAAGGGCAAGGGCAGTGCCACTTGGCGCATCCTTTTTTAAGCGATGATGCTGCTCCACTACCTCAATATCATAACCAGCAGTACCAAATACCTTTGCGGCATCCTTTAAAAGCTTAAGCAGGGTATTAATTCCAAGAGACATATTTGCAGATTTCAAAATTGCAACCTCTTTACTGGTTTCCTTTACCCTGGCAATCTGCTCCTCGCTAAGACCTGTTGTACAAAGAACAACAGGGAGCTTCCTCTCTTTACTGAAACGCAGCAGATTATCCACTGCCGACGCTGCCGCAAAATCTATAATTACATCTGCTTCTACGTCACAATCAAAAATATTGGTAAACACGGGATATCCGTTGTCTTTGTTGTCTGCAATATCAATTCCTGCCACAATTTCAACAGCCGCATCCTTTGCAGCCAGTTCCGTAATGACTTGTCCCATATGACCATTACAGCCATGCATGACTATTTTAACCATTTTATCATTCTCCTATATCGTTTTTCTCTTATCTGCCGCATTTGTTTTCAAAAGAAAATAAATACGGCAAAGCTTTTTCTTGTTGTTAAACACGGATTCCGCCCTACAAAATAACAAATTCTACAACGGCTTATGCAAGCGGAATACCATATTCTGTCATGGCTTTCTTAATCTTTTCTACACTTGCCGGCTCTGCCTCCGTCATTGGCATTCTGACGTATCCATTGCAGAGACCCGCGAGTTCAACTGCCTTTTTAACAGGAATCGGATTTACCTCACAGAACATCGCATCGCATAAATCAATTGCCTTTAACTGTAATGCCAGCGAACCTGCCACATCCCCCTCTAAATATTTGGCAACCATA
>ULOF01020942.1_pt1 | contig 29030 bp, 27 predicted proteins | sample 1952371 | NCBI WGS metagenome assembly ULOF01 (sample SAMEA4835597, study PRJEB28245) | human gut metagenome | biome: gut microbiome; material: fecal sample | place: Denmark | collected 2008 | reverse complement strand
GCCGGTACCGCTGGCTTTTCTTCTGGCTTCTTGACAGAAACCTTTCCTGAAAAACGGTCTTTCACCTTCTGGGCATCCTCATCGGATACAGAACTCATATGGTTTTTTACTTCAATACCATTTTTCTTTAAAACTTCAATTATTTCTTTACTATCTTTATTTAAGCTTTTTGCTAATTCATATACTCTAATCTTTGCCAATTATTGCACCTCCAAATTATTGAAACTATCGATTTGTTTTTCAACTGCCCTTGCAAGCCCGGCATCCAGTACTGCCAGCGATGCCCGAAACTCCTTGCCACAGGCAGCTCCAAGCGAGTTCTTATCCGAAAATTCCCGCATAGCTACTTGATAATAATTACACATATTCCGAAATTTCTTTTTTGTGTTATCCGATGCATCCTCCGCTACAATCACAATACAGGCTTTCCCCTCTTTTACTGCTTTTTCCGTAGAAAACTCACCGGTTGCTGTTTTGCCCGCTTTCGTAGCCAGTCCCAGCATGGACAACGCCTTATTTTTGTTCAATGCCTGCCAACTCCTTCTCTAAATCATCATATATATCTGAACTGATAGACATTTTAAAAGCTCTTTCTAAAGCTTTGGATTTGACGGCATATGAAAAGCATTCTCTGTTAAAATGTAAATATGCCCCTCTCCCATTTTCTTTTCCCGTCGGGTCTAATTTAATTTCGTTGTCCTTTGTCTTAATTATACGAAGCATATCCTTTTTTGCTATCATTTCACCACAACCAATGCATTTACGAAGCGGTGCTTTTTTTGCCATTTCCATCACATCCTATCCGTTTCACCCATTTAGGCTATTATAAAAGCTTACGCCATATGTCTTAAATCTATGCCTGAAATCCTCTATTCCTCATCTTCATACGCATCAGAGTATTCATCTTCTCCATCATAGACAGCCTCTTCATCATATTCCTCTGCATACTCATCATTCCCGTCATATTCCTCCTCGTAATCACCATTTTCATCATAGTCGTCGGAATATTCATCATAGTCATCATAGCCATATGCTTCTCTGGCTTGAGACTCACTCTTGATATCAATTTTATATCCGGTAAGACGTGCCGCCAGCCGTGCATTCTGACCCTCTTTGCCGATTGCCAGAGACAACTGATAATCTGGAACAACAACCTGGGCACTCTTTTCTTCTTCATTTACATTGACAGATACTACCTTAGAAGGACTTAAGGAATTTTCAATAAATATAGCCGGGTCCTCACTCCATGTAATAATGTCTATTTTTTCACCCTTCAAATCATCAACGATTGCATTGACACGGTTTCCGTTCATACCAACACATGCACCAACCGGGTCAACATTCGGGTCATTTGACCAGACTGCAATTTTGGAACGGGAACCAGCCTCTCTGGAAATGGACTTAATTTCCACCGTTCCATCCGCAACTTCCGTCACCTCTTTCTCAAACAAACGTTTTACAAGCTCCGGATGTGTACGGGACACAATCACCTTTGGTCCCTTATTTGTTTCCTTGACCTCTACGATATATAGCTTAATCCGGTCTGTGGGTCTGTAATGCTCCGATTTAATCTGCTCATTTTCCATAAGCAGTGCATCCATTTTATCATCAAGACTGACAGAAATATTTCTACCTACATAACGCTGTACAACACCGGTTACAACATCCTTCTCCTTACAATAGAAGTGTTCATATAAAGCCTTCTTCTCCTCTTCCTTGATGGTCTGGACAATAACACTTCTAGCCTGCTGTGCTGCGATACGCCCAAAATTCTTCGGTGTAATCTCCACATTCACAATATCCCCAGCCACATGCTTGGAGCTAATCATAAGTGCCTTTTCCAAAGAAATCTCTGTCGCATCATCCGTCACTTCCTCTACCACGGTTTTTGCCGCATAAACCTCAATGGCCCCGGTTTCGCGGTCCATATTCACTGTAACATTATCACACTTACCAAAATCCTTTTTACATGCATCTAACAATGATTTCTCAATCGCTTCAATAATTACTTCTCTTGAAATTCCTTTCTCCTTTTCAATCTGCTCCAACGCAAGCATTAATTCTGACATTTTTCCGATTCCTCCTTTTATTTTCCTCTCTTCGTTTTCTTTTATTTAGGTAATTGCGAAACTCAAAAAAGTAGATATGCATTTGTGTAATATACACAACTTTGCGACAGCATTAGGAACGTTAGCCGAGCAAAGTTGTTGTATATTCACAATACGCATAACATAAAGTATATGTTTCGCAAACGCCTATTTTCTTTTATTATGAATTACCACTCAAATGCTAATCTAATAAGCGCTAAATTGCTTCTTTCTATAACAAGCTCTTTGTCGTCTTCCGACAAAACAGTAATTGTTTTGTCATCATATCCCTTTAATTCTGCCTCAAATTCCTTATTTTTACTCTCGTCTAATGGTTTAAACAATTTAATTTCCACCATTTTGCCAACATTTCTTGCAAAGTCCTTATCCTTTTTCAAAGGCCGAAGCAATCCCGGCGAGCTTACTTCAAGAATGTAAGGCTCTTTAAACTCCTTATCATAAGCATCCAGCTTCGGATTCAAGGCACGGCTTACCTCAACGCAGTCGTCAATCGTAATCCCGCCCTCCTTATCTGCATAGACACGTAGATAATAATTAGAGCCCTCTTTCACATACTCTACATCCACCAATTCAAAGCCACGCTCTTCTATAATGGGAAGCACCAGTTCTTCACAGACAGATTCAATTTGTCTCTTAGTCATAAATGACCACCTTTCCATATGAAATTGTAAAACATGTAAAGAGAGTGGACTATTTGCCCACTCTCTTACAAATCAATATGTTACTATGCAAGAATACCACTACTTTCCAAAAAATGCAAGTATTTTTCTAAGATTTCCTCGTATGCAGCTTTGCTGCCGTCAGCGCCAGACAGGTCTGAACAGTAATTTTGGAATAGTATTCCGGATGCTATTGCATCTCCGATAATGCCGGATAAGATGCAATCGCACCTGGTTTCATTACACTTTTCGCACAGTATAGATTGGAAAACTGCAGCATTTTCTCCAATGTCTCTTTTGACAAAGCATCAAGCCTTTTATTTCCTTCCAATGCGCTCTCCAGATTAAACAGAAAAGAACCGATAAATGCATCCCCCGCTCCGGTGGTATCCAAAGCCTTCACTTTTACACCCTCCGCATGGGCAGCCACACTTCTTGTATATGCGTCTGCTCCGTCTGCTCCCTTTGTGTAGAGTACAAGGGAAACATTTCCCACAAACAGGCTTTTAATCGCCTCACTCTCATCCTTGATACCGGTAATAAATGCTAACTCCTCATCTGAAACCTTCAGTACATGAGCATATGGAAGGAATTCCAATACGGCTTGTTTCAGTTTTTCCTCCGACTCCCATAAATTGAAACGCAAATTCGGATCAAAGCTTATGATGTTTCCTGCTTCCAGCGCATATTCGATTGCTCTTTTATGTGCCTGTTTCATCGGAGTGTTCCCCAGAGAAACCGAACAAAAATGCAGGGCAAAGGAATCAGCAAACCATTCTTTTTTAATAGAAGACTTATCTAACAGCATATCTGCACTGGGATTGCGGTAAAAAGAAAATTCCCGGTTGCCATCTTCCATAAGCGCCACAAATGCCAGAGCTGTATTCGCCTCTGATGTACGGCTGATATATTCTGTACGGATATTAAATTCCGTAAAATTATCAATAATTTTATCTCCAAAAGGGTCACTTCCAAGCTGTGTCACCATATAGGATTCGCCACCAAGCTTAGAAAACGCACCGCATACATTAGCCGGTGCCCCTCCCACAATAGGAGAAAAAGCAGACACATTTTTAATCAGCTTTCCCCTTTCTGCTGGTATCATATCAATTAATGCTTCACCGATTCCAATCAGTTTTCCCATTTTTATCCTCCATTCTCTTTACCATATTATTTTACAATGTATCGACTGTAATCCGTCCCATCCGATAGGCAGCAATATCTGCATTGCCACAGTCCAATGCTATCTTTGTTCCTTTTTCTCTCTTATAATAACGGGTTGTAAATACCACTTCTCCATCATTGATGTAATATTCCAATATAGAGGAATCCACAAGGATTCTCACCGAATGTACATGGGAAACCGGACATTTCCGGATATCTCTTCCACATCCGGTCTCTTGTGTAAGGGTAAGTGCTATATAGCTACCATTATAAGAGAATTTTACGCTATCTGCAATTGTTATTGCAAATTTCTCAGGTAACCCATTACACTCAATATCCCAATATTCTGAATCCAATTCCATCACTGGATTATCAAACCATCTCTGTTTTTCACCGCGGAGTGCTGTAATTTCACTGACCGGCTGCTGATATACCTTTGTAATGCCTGTATCTTCATCTGTTCTGACCGTCAGGCTTCTCGGAACCGTGAAACAATGCTGCCAATTTTCCGCTTCTACTTCCCGGTTGAAATATTCTGCATCCGGTACGCCTGCCCATCCAATCAGAATACGCCTGCCCTTTGCATCCAAAAATGTCTGGGGTGCATAAAAATCAAACCCCATGTCCCATTCATAAAACCGGTTCTCGCCAAACACTACGTTCTCCGTTACAGGATTATAATCTGACACAAAATAACCGGACTGGTATATATTCTGATACATAAACTCCTTTTTTTCCAGACCCTGCGGGGAAAATGACAGAATATATTTATCATCCAGTGAAAACAAATCCGGACATTCCCACATATATGCAAAATGGTCTCTTGCTGCCAGCTCCTTAAGCAGCGACCAATTTAATAAATCCTTAGACTTATAAAGAAGAATTCTGCCCTCATCCTCTCTGGTTCTTCCGCCAAGTACCATATAATACATCCCATTTTCCTGCCATACCTTAGGGTCCCGAATATGGCAGCTGTAATGCTTCGGATAATCATCGGTATGGATTACCACCTGCTTCGGACTAAAATGAATTCCATCCTCACTCTCTACCAGAACCGTATCTGCCCTTCTGCCAGAAGTAGTAAAATCATGTTCCCCGGATAATAGTACATTTCCCGTATAAAAAATATGCATTCCTCTATCGTCCACAAATGTACTTCCGGAATAAACTCCATCCTTGTCAAAGGGTTCATCCGGAACAAACGGGGCACCTGCGTATGTTATATGACAGAAATCCTTCGTCATATAATGTCCCCATACCTTCATCCCACCTCTTGCGTCCAATGGGGAGTACTGAAAAAACAAATGATATGTATCTCCAAGCTGGCACAATCCGTTGGGGTCATTGAGCCAGCCTGTTGGCGGCATAATGTGAAACCCTAATCTATAACGGCAGTTCCCACTGGATATCGCCTCTTTTTCTGCCTTTTTAATCAAATTTTGAATTTTTTCATACTCCTGATTCATATAGCTTCCTCCAGTCTGTTTTTCAATCTATATATCTATAATACATATACCGTCTCTATTTTGCAGACAGCCTATTTATCATTCTCAAAAATGAATTCCCTTTACCGGAGAATGTCGATTCCTCTTCTCCCCTGCTTACCTCTGCAATGCCTGCAGCTGAAATGAACTCATCATAAACCCTGTTTACCTCACCTGCACCGAAAATAATCTGCAGCTGTCCTGCAGCTACAAATACCCCTTTCACTCCCTCAATATTTTCTAAAGCGTCTTTATCACACTTTTCATTATCGCCAATAACAAGGCGCAATCTGGTTGCGCAGTGGGTTGCTGATATAATATTACCACTTCCGCCAATCATATCCAATACCTTCAACGCTGATTTCCTATAATCCATTCCTGCTCCTCCTTTCCCGCACAATAAATCTTAGGTAATTGCGAAACTCTCTTAACTTTACATTACAGTTGTGCAACATATACAACTCCATAAGCAGGTACTTTGGAGCCGTCGGTGCTTGCATGGCGTACTTTGGCATGTTATGCACCGCTACGAGCGACAAGTAGCGCAATGCCTGTATACTTGGCGAAACGAAGTTGAGCCTAGTAGAAAGGTATGCACAGCTGCGTGCCAGCGTTGGATTGTATATATTGCACAACAAAGGAAAGAGAAAATCGAGTTTCGCAATTACCTAACAATAAATCTACTAAATTATTATATACTCTGTATACTCTTTTATACATGAGAAAAGACCTTCCCCATTGCCGGAAAAGGTCTTTGTTCCTATCATTTTTAAGCTTCGATGATTTCTTTTTTGTTGTAGCTTCCGCACTTCTTACAAACTCTGTGAGGAACCATTAACTCTCCACACTTAGAACACTTTACTAAGGTTGGAGCGGTCATCTTCCAATTTGCTCTTCTCTTATCTCTTCTACCTTTTGAAGATTTATTCTTTGGACAGATAGACATTATTCACACCTCCTTAAATTGATTGAAGATATCACTAAAAACTGCCATTCTTGGATCTGGAACCGCCTGGTCACAATTACATGTGCTCTTATTCAGATTGGTTCCACACACCTTACAAATCCCTTTACAATCTTCTTTACAAAGAACATTCATAGGAAGCTTGGTATATAACTCATCCAAAACGAGCATGTCTACATCCAGAGTACAGTCTTCAATATAACTTATTTCATCTGCTTCTGAAAGCTCATCTTCCGTATAAGCCTCTCTTTTTGCCATATTGATTGTCCGCTCAATATGTAAATCATATTCACAAACAACTTTTTCAAGGCATCTGCTGCAGACCCGTTCCACAGTTACCGCTATATCAAACTTTACAGCTACCGTATCCTTCTCCGGATGTCTGAGCTCTATATCAAAAGGCTCTTTACACCGAATCTTCAACGACTCTCCCTGAAAGGTTTCCTGTAACTCTTCTATCCGGGCACTCACTGTTTTTTCCTGACCCACTGCAGACAAAATATCATATAAGTTTATTCTCATAGATTTATCTCCTAAACTCACACGTTGGTTATTATACATAGTTTGCATATCTTTGTCAATCTTTTTTTACGATTGTTATTATACAAAAAAGTATATATCATACCCCTATGAAACCAGTTCCACAGTCTCCCTTGCGATAGCAAGCTCCTCATTTGTAGGAATTACATATACCTCTGTTTGGGAATCCTCTGTAGAGATTCTAATTTCCTCTCCTCTGACTGCATTTGCCTGTTCATCCAGAGCCACTCCCAGATATCCCAGATACTCACATATCGCCTTGCGCATTTTTGAATTATTTTCACCGATTCCTGCTGTAAATGCAATCGCATCCACGCCATTCATTGCCGCAGCATAGGAACCAATATACTGTGCTGCACGATAAGCAAACATCTCCAGAGCAATCACCGCCCGCTCATTACCATCCATACCGGCGCTGTCCAAATCCCGAAAATCACTGGAAACCCCAGAAATTCCTTCCATGCCAGACTTTTTATTCAGAATATCAATTGCTTCATCCAGGGAACACCCAGTCTTTGCCGCCAGAAACTGGATAACAGCTGGGTCAATGCTTCCACTTCTGGTTCCCATAATCAAACCATCCAGCGGTGTAAATCCCATACTGGTATCAAAGGATTTGCCGTCTTTAACCGCAGTGATGGAGGAACCGTTTCCTAAATGGCAGATAATAACCTTTGATTCCTGGTTCTCTTTTCCGATAATAGAAAGCAGTCTTTTTGAAACAAAGCTGTGAGAAGTTCCATGGAACCCATATTTCCGAATCTTATAATCGGTATAATATTCATATGGCAGACCGTATAGATATGCCTTCATTGGCATGGTCTGGTGAAATGCCGTATCAAATACAGCAACCATCGGTACATCCGGCATCAACGCTTTACATGCGAAAATACCAATCAAATTCGCGGGATTATGAAGCGGTGCCAAATCATTACATTCCTCGATTGCCTGAATGACTTCATCAGTTATAACAACCGAACCAGCAAATTTTTCACCACCGTGCACAACACGATGCCCTACTGCATCAATAGCAGACAAATCCTTAATAACCCCGGATACGGAATCTGTCAATGCCTCCAGCACATAAGAAACTGCGCTCTTATGGTCCGGCATAGCTGCCTCTTTCACAAGATCTTCCTTGCCCGGAACCTTATGGGTCAGTCTACCATCAATTCCAATTCTCTCACATAATCCTTTTGCAATCACCTCTTCTGTATCAGAATCAATCAGCTGATACTTTAGGGATGAACTACCGCAGTTTACTACAAATACATTCATTTTCTGTCCTCCATATTATCTTATAATTGTCACCTATTTATATACCTATTCTCTGTGAATACTTCCATCATCCACATTAATCTGATGCCTTCCATGCTCCTTTGCATAATACATACACCAGTCTGCCCGCTTCAACAAATCCTCCGGGTCCGTACATACTTCGGGATAAGCGGTCACTCCCACACTAACACTCATATGAATCTCATATTCATTATACTGAACCACCTGCCTGCAAAGAGCCTCAAACAGCTCCTCTATAACTGGCTGTGCAATCTCTAACTTTTTCCCTGGAAGAACTGCCACAAATTCTTCGCCTCCGTACCGACAAACAAAGCCATCATATTGCTCGATACATGTTTCTGTAACAGATGCAATCCGCTTTATCACCTCATCACCTGCAAGATGCCCATAGGTATCATTTACGCTTTTAAATTTATCTATATCCAATAATGCAACACTCATACACCCATTCTCTGCCTGCATCTGTGCTACTGCCTCTTTAAACAGCTGGGTAAAGTAAATACGGTTATTAATTCCTGTAAGCCCATCTTTTCTCGCCATCTGCTGCATCCCATTATAAATTTTCGCATTACTGATTGCAATATCATACTGCGCAATAATTGCATCATAAAATGACATATTGCTAAGAAATAAATCCTCTCTGCTGTCGCCAATCATAAACAATCCATAGGTATCATTATCCAATCCTAAAACCTTAAGATAAACTGAATTGATATTCACCTCTTTTAAAAAAGGAAAGATTTCTTTGATATTTTCATGAAATACGGCTTCCATTTCCTTTCTCGCTGTCATATCAACATATAATCCCGCCATATTCTCCTTGATTTTACTTTGTAAAAGTCCGATATCCGTCCGGATAACATAATTTGCATATTTATTTAAATACACATTTTCCCTAATATAAACCGCACAAAAGCCCAATTTTTTAACCTGCATTATGGCATCTATAATCTGGTTTGATATCTTGGATACATCAAATGACATTGCAATATAATGTAAAATTTCTGCCTGCGCAATCATTTCCTGGTTCGCCATCTTAATCTGTCTGTTGGCATTCTGCAAATCAATCTTTTGAATCGTCAGCTCATCATTTGTATTTTTAAGCTTTTCCTGCATTTGAAGAATTCTTTCATTCTGTTCTGCAATACTGTCCAGTTCATGGCGCTGGTTAAATATCATGCTATCTATATTATCCATATAATTTACAAACGCCAATGTTTCAAAAAACAACACTAGAAACAGAATTATGATATCAAAAAACAAAAACAGCCACTGGTTACTGGAGGAAACAGAAATTTTTCCGATAAGAATTACTAGAATTGGCATTCCTATAGAAATCATATATATGGTCAGACTTTCCTTATCCATAACTCTCATTGTAAGGAAAAAATCTATCAAAAACATTATAATCAATGCAATCACAGAAATATCAGAAAAATCATTGCCCTGAATAAAGCACAGCATTATAATCGCCAGAACGCATTGAATATACCGGATATACCGTAGAATAAAAATTCTCTTAAAATAACTAAAATGGTAAAACACTTCTTCCAAAACCGCACACAGTACCAAAAATCCCAGAATATACATAGTGTTCTCACGTTGCACACTCCTATCCAGAATCTGTAATAATAATCTTGATAAAAAAAAGACTATATATACCAGACGGTGCATCAATATTCCCTTTTTTTGTAGTTCAATAAGCGATTTGGTATCCATTCATTATTCCTTCCAATATAATTCAACCACGGCTCCGTTATGAAGCGGGCTGAAATGCTTCGCCGGCTGCCCGTCAATTTTCTGTACAAGGATTGTTCCCTTTACTGTCTTCAAATCAAAGTCATATTTATCAAAAATATCCACAAATACATAGCTGGATTTCCCAGTCAATGTAACGGGTTCCCCATTTACCACCACATTCATCCGGATGGCTTCTTCATTCTTTTCCCTCTCTTCAACCCATTGATTAACCAAATCATTCTGGTCAGGGTTGTCATCACTTTGCCTTTCTTCCACAACAGGTTCCTTTTCCTCTGTCACAAAATGTTCTGTTTTGTATATCTCCTCCTTGTCAATCCACGCCACATTAAAATTTTCATATATTTTGGTATCCGCACCAGCTCTTGCACCATTCACAAATACCTCATGAGGTGTTTCAATGTCCATAAACTGCATCAGCTGGCTGAGTGTATAATAATTGAGTACTTCTATCTCATCCCCATCATTAATATGATAAAACTCAGATTCTAACCGGCCATTGACACTGGCATATTTCGGACAATTTACCACAACCTCATTGACAATAAAGGAAATGGTAGATGTTACATTCGTTACTTCATTCAAAACAGCAGCAGCATCCTCTCCCTTTGTAGATTCTATTATCTTAATCTGGTCACCCGCTTTAACTGCATGATTCATTCCAGCCTCTTTACCATTTAATAAAATGGCCGCCGCTTCACCGGCACTGCCCCGGATAAACTTCTTCTTTCCATTTAATGTATAATTCAAGTCTGCCCCGCGTTTTGGAAATATCGAATCATTGGATAAACCATATGCCAGTGCAGCATCAAAAACGGTCAGCTTGTCATTATCATATAGCTTTACCCGCTCATCATTTACCAGCAGATAGACAAACCGGTTCTTCTGGTCATAAAAATTCAAACAGATACCGATTGGTGTTACCAACAGCGGATCCTTTTTCACACCTTCAACAAAAATATTTACAAAGCCCAGTACCTCCTCACCCCGGAGTGCAACCCTTTCCGGTGGCAGATTCAAATGTCCCGCAAGCTTTTCGGTAAATCCTGGAAGCTTACCACCACCGCCTACTATAAAAGCAGCAGATACCGGCTTATCCCCATTCAGTTCCACAATTTTTGCCGCAATCTGACTGGTAATATCATCTATAATGGTATCTAATTTGTCGTATACCTCCTGGGGAGTAATCTTATGGCTGATTCCCATAATATCCTTATAGGTAAGACTCTTTTTTCTTGAGCCAATCATCTTAATCTTTTCTGCCGTGGCAAAATCTACCAGATATTCCTTAACCAGCGTTTCACTGAGCTCATCCCCCGCTTTGGGAAGCATTCCATAACCGATAATACTTCCATCCCTGGTTATACAGATATCCGATGTACCCGCTCCCACATCAACCAGCGCAATATTCAATAGCCGATAGTTCTCCGGAATGGCAACCTGAATTGCCGCAATTGGCTCCAAAGTCATATTTGAAATTTCAAGATTTGCCTGGGAAACTGCGGCATACAAGCCATCAACTACCTCCTCCGGCAGAAATGTTGCCAGAACATCTGCGGCTATATTATGTGCCTTATGCCCCTCTAAATTCCCAATTTCAAAATTATTCAGGTAATATTTGATTACCGTATACCCCACACAGAAAAACTTCACCTCCGTATCATTTTCCTGTATCATCTGTTCATGTGCCTTTTCAACTCCTAACATTTCTAAGGAATGAATATATTCCTGATTCACGACCGTAGTATCCGGAAATTCGTAATCCCCTCTGCCAACCGCAGTTTTTAAGACACGTCCAGCGGCAGCAATACAGACCTCCTTCAGTTTTCTTCCTGACAATTGCTGTTCCAGATTCTCCTTAACATAAAGAATCTCATCTCCAACCTTGTTAATATCATGAATCTGCCCATCCAGCATCGCTCTGGTATCATGAAATTTAACACACTGCGCCACAATATTAAATTGATTTCCCTCTTTATATCCTACTGTACCAACAATACTTCTGGTTCCGATATCAAGCCCAAATACAAGTGGTTCTGGATATTTTGTCACTGCTGTCATATAACTCCCCATTAATCATCTGATAGAGGTCTTGCACACCCTCCACAAGTCATTTCAAAAGCTACATATAGATATATATTACCACATTATCTTGTTTAAGACAATAATTCCTTTACTATATTTATGGTATGCTCAAAACTGCCTCCATTGTCAACCACATAATCACAATTCATACGATAATAGTCATCAGAAGATTGATTTCCTATTACATGCTCCCATTTTTCCCTGCTGCCGCCCCGCCCGGCAATCAGCCTTTTAATCCGTTCTTCTCTCTCTACATAAATGTACCACAATTCATCGCAGATTGTCTTATAGCCGTCTTCAATTAAAAGAGCTGCTTCAATTACATAATATTCGACATTTCCCTCTTTTTTCTTTGTTTCCATGTCCTGTAAAATATACTGTTTCACCGCCGGATGGACAACTTCGTTCAGCTTCCTTAATGAATCTGCATCCTTAAAAACAATTGCCCCAAGCCTGTTCCTGTCAATTGTACCATCTATGTTTAAGATATCTGTGCCAAAAATATCTGTAATCCGATGATACACTGCTTCTCCCGGCAGCATCAATTCATGTGCCAGCTTGTCGGCTTCCACAATATAAGCATGATATTCCTGTTTTAAAAGATTAAGAACCGTACTTTTTCCGGTTCCAATCCCACCGGTAATTCCAATAATTTTCATGTGATTTTCTTTTGTAATCCTCCTATTTAGCCTCATACCAGCTTTTTCCGGAACTCACCCCTACTAAAAGCGGCACGGAAAGCTCTGCCGCATGCATCATTTCCTCTGTCAGAATCTGCTTTACCAGCTCTTCCTCATCCTTGTGGGTCTCTATCAGAAGCTCATCATGAATCTGAAGAATCAATGAGGACTTGCAATGCTCCCGCTTTAAGCGCTCGTGGACACGAATCATAGCAATTTTAATGATATCCGCAGCCGTTCCCTGAATCGGTGAATTCATAGCAATACGCTCGCCAAAGCTGCGCTGCATAAAATTAGAGGATGATAATTCAGGAATCTGTCGGATTCTTCCGAACATAGTCCGGGTTAACCCTGTCTTTTTGGCATGTTCCACTGTATCATCAAGAAAATGTTTTACCCCGGGATAGGTGGCAAAATAACTGTCTATATACGCAGAAGCCTCCTTTCTTGAAATCTCCAAATCCTCTGACAGCCCAAAAGCACTGATTCCATATACAATTCCGAAATTCACTGCTTTCGCATTTCTGCGCATCAAATCATCCACCTGGTCAATCGGTACGCCAAAAACCTGGGATGCTGTCAATGCATGGATATCCTGATTCTCATGATATGCCGCAATTAGTTTTTCATCCCCTGAAAAATGTGCCAGCACCCGCAGTTCAATCTGGGAGTAGTCTGCATCCACAAAAATATAACCATCCTTTGGAATAAATACCTTCCGAATGCTTCTCCCAAGTTCTGTACGCATAGGAATATTCTGTAGATTTGGTTCTGTAGAGCTGATTCGACCTGTAGCAGTAATGGTTTGGTTAAATGTACCGTGAATTCTGCCATCTTCCCTTATAAACACAGACAATCCGTCTGCATAAGTGGATTTTAGCTTTGCCACCTGTCTGTATTCCAGAACATCCCTTACAATTGGATAATCGTTTTTTAATTTATTCAGCACATCTACATTGGTAGAATACCCCGTTTTCGTCTTTTTCGCCCCTGGTAATTTGAGCGTTTCAAATAATACCTCTCCCAGCTGCTTCGGTGAATTAATATTAAAATGTGTTCCGGCTTCCTGGTAAATTGTCTCTTCCAGCGCTGCAATTTTCTCTCCCAGTATCTCCCCATATTCTTTCAAAGCAGCTCCATCCACACGGATTCCCTCTTTTTCCATATGCTCCAGCACATATACTGTGGGAAGTTCAATCTCTGTATATAATTGATACATATCCATGCCATTTAACTGGTCACAAAGTTTATCCCATGCAAGATAGGAAATACCGGTCTCATAGGAGAGATATGCTTCCACCTTCTCTTCCTGAAGTATAAATGTATTCAGCTTCATTTTATCCAAAAGCTCTTTTTTAGACGGTACGGTCAGATTTAGATAATCCCTTGCAATATCATCATAAGCATAGGTATCCTTTATCGGGTTTAACAGATAAGCGGCTACGGAAGTATCCTCCACCCTGCCCTCCGACTCTAATGGCAGTACTTTAAGCAATGCTTTCAAATCATTGGTAATAATCTTCATTTCCGGGTGTTCCCTGTAGACAGACATAAATCGGTTCACAATCAGTTCTTCCGTTATAAACATGGAACAGACAATAAAATCTGTGTGGATACCATCCTTCGTAATTCCCAAGCCCAAAAACTCCCTGTCTTCAAATAATCCAAAAAGGCCAATCCGTTCCACCTTGCCAAATCCGGAAAAATAGTTCTCCATATCTCCCAAATCAGAAATAATATTGGTATGAAACTGAATCTGTATTATCTCTTCCGGAACTTCAAAATATTTCAACAAACTCTTCAGTTCCAGATTCTTAATGTAATCATATGCCTCTTTAGTGAAAAGGGATTCCATTTTCATTTCTGAAAAATCTATATCAATTGGCACATCCAGTTTAATTGTAGCAAGCACCTTACTCATTAATGCCTGATTATAATATTCTGCAAGATTTTCCATCGCTTTTTTCGGTTTAATTTCATCTAAATGGACATAGGCCTCCTCAATAGAATGGTAAGTTGAAATAATCTTGGAAGCTGTTTTTTCACCAATTCCCGGAACTCCCGGAATATTATCAGAGGCATCTCCCATCAGCCCTTTCATATCAATAAATTCCACGGGAGTCACCCCGTATAAATCCGCAACCTCTTTTGCATGGTAGCTCTCTACGGTTGTACCTCCACCCTTGGTTTTAGGAATCCGGATTAACACATTGTCTGTTGCAAGCTGTAATAAATCTCTGTCTCCGGACAATACCGTAACCTGCATGCCGGCATTTTCTCCCATCCGGGAAAGGGTTCCTATCACATCATCCGCTTCAAAGCCAGGTCGTTCTATCACGGTAACACTCATAGCCTGCAACACCTCTTTCATAACTGGAACCTGACTTCTCAACTCCTCCGGCATACCCTTGCGGGTACCTTTATACTCTTCAAACATTTCATGCCGGAATGTTTTTTGATGCACATCAAATGCTACTGCAAGATGAGTAGGCTTCTCCTCTTCAATAACCTTCAGTATAATGTTGATAAAGCCAAGAACCGCATTGGTATGCGCTCCCTTAGAATTGGTCAAATCCGGCAGACCATAAAACGCCCTGTTTAATATACTGTGCCCATCTACTAATAAAATCTTGTCCATATATACACTCCCCTATCGCCTTAAATAGTTATGCTGTCTTATTTTCTCATAAAAACTGATTTCTACTTCCTCTTCAGATGATATATTAATATCCTGTACCATTTGCTCCGTTTCCGGCAAAAACAAAATATCATCAAAGGTCTGACTGTAATAATATTCCCCCTGGGCTTCCTTTAAAGCTGCCTGTTCCTGCTCGTGTAACAAATTCAGAAAATTCACATAACCGAAGAGCAGAAAGCCCATTGCCGCTACAATTGTAACCGCTACCGAAGAGCGAAAAAAATCCCTCTTTTTTCTACTGCTTTTCAGCTCCCTTTCCATCCGGTCATTAAGTTCCTGAGTAAAATCTCTGGATAACGGCATATTTTCATCCAGCTGCCTCATGCCTTGTATCATGGTATAATATATATTAAGCTCTTCTTTGCAATCATTACAGCATTGAATGTGCTTTAAGAAGTCCTGTTTTTCATCCCGTTCCAAATTATGGTCGATATAAGCAATAATTTTTGATTGCGCTTCTAAGCATGTCATACTAAGACTCCCTCTCTAAAAAAATTTTAAATGCCGTGGGCAGGGCATATTTATTGCCAAATTCTTCTTTTTCTACCCATGTGAGTTCACTCTTCTTGTTCCGGCAAACAATATAATAGGCAGTCATACGCCATTCCACATGGCTAAAAATGTGCGTATATGGCAATTCTTTTTCAATCCGTACCGGTTCAAAGCCCCTTTCACTGATATAGCGAACTGCCTCCGCCGCAGTAAGCCTTTCATCTGTATGATAAAATTCCCACATGTTCGCTAATAATCCATTGTCGTCCCGCTTTCGTATACCATACTGCTCCCCATCATGGAGGATAAATACGGTTTTCTCCTCTATTTTTCTTTTCTTTTTTTCCCTGCGGACAGGAAGCTTGGCATAGGTATTCCTTTTATATGCGACACACCTTTCCTGAAGTGGACAGCTGTCGCATTTGGGCATTCCATTGGGAATACATATCATTGCTCCCAATTCCATCAACGATTGTGTCAGCAACCCGCAATCCCCTTCTTCATATAATGGCAGAAGGTTCTCTCTCACCCTTTTTTTCGTCTTTCTATCATCAATATTATCGTGACTGTCCGTCAGCCGTGCCACCACTCTCAACACATTTCCATCCACTGCCGGAGTAGGCAGATTAAAGCAAATCGAGCAGATTGCCCCGGCAGTATATTCCCCAATTCCCGGAAGCTCCAACACCTCCTCATAACACCTTGGAAATATCTCGCCATACTTCTCCATAATACAGATTGCTGCTTTTTGCAGATTTCTGGCACGGTTATAATAGCCCAGCCCTTCCCAGAGCTTTAAAAGCCTGTCCTCCGGTATTCTTGACAAGGTCTCAATATCCGGTATTTCCCTCATAAAACGGTCATAATATGCCTTAACTGCTTCCACACGGGTCTGCTGAAGCATAATTTCTGAAATCCATATATGATAAGGATTTTTCGTATCACGCCATTTCAATTTTCTATGGTTTTGCTGATACCACACAGCTAACGGCTTTCTTATATCTTTCCAGTTAAATTCCATAACGCCACCCTGCTATTTATACTTCACTTTACTATATCATTTCTTGTTCTTAAATACAAATATTTTCCCATTTCCTCTTTTTCAAAAAAGATAAAAAATATTTTTTCGTCACTAAGTATTTACATTTTTAAAAAATCATATTAGAATAGGATGTACGATATATAATTATGTGAGGTTATTTTAAATGGATTTACAAATTTTTAGAAACAACCTAAGGGCTAAACTAAAAGAACAAAAACTTACACTGAGTGCTTTGTCGCTTCGTGCTGATTTATCCGAGGATACTCTCCGTTCGCTCATATATGGTAAATCCCATGATGTAAAAATGTCCACCGTCACTAAAATTGCAGATGTCTTTGGCTGCTCCATTGACAATTTATTAGGAAGGTCTTTCTATTCTGTTCAAGAAGAGGAAATTATAACAAAATTAAGAACCCTTTCCAAGCGTTCCTTTCATTCCGTCCAGGCCTTGATAAAATTAGAGGAGACAACAACCTTAAATCCATCCAATATAGGAAAAGATATAATTCCGGTATTCCTTCCCACCGGGAATATGAAGGACAGTCAGTTCTATGACAACAGTATTTTTGAGACCTTAGATATTACAGAATATCCCCGCAGTCTGAAGAATACCGCCGATTTTGGAATAAAAATTCTGTCTGCAAATTTTGAACCTATGTATTACACAAATGATATTTTGCTTCTATCCCAGACGCGGGTTCCTGAGTATAATGATATTGTAATGTATTTAGACCAAGACGGAAAAATATATATCCGCAGATACACCTCCTCGGGGTTAAATCCAATCAGTAAATTTGGAAAGAAAATTCCACCCAGTGAAATACATAACTACACTACCGCCGGCGTCGTCCTCAAGGTTGTAAAAGAATTTAATATTGAGCAATACCGTTAGCCCCGGTCTGGAAAACCTACAGAACCTGCCACCGGCAGCATTAGGTTCGCTGGACTTTTTCTCATAGACTGGCAACAAAAAATGCCGGAATCCCTTATAAATCAAGATTTCCGACACATCTTTATATACTGCCGATGACGGGAGTCGAACCCGTACGATGTCACCACCGCCAGATTTTGAGTCTGGTGCGTCTGCCAATTCCGCCACATCGGCATGTTGAAACCAACGAAAATGATTATATAGTGTTGCTGGCAGTTTGTCAAGTCCCAAATATATGAATCTCCAACAGTCTTATTTATTGTATCTTCTTTGCAATAACAGCAAATCGTCCGTCCTCAACATGATATGCACAAGTAGACAGCGTAATCAGTTTATCCCCATACTCCACTTCTACCCCGGTATCAATCACTGACATCTTTTTGACATTCTCTACAAAATCCAAAAACTCTTCTTCCCTGCCGGCATTGACAAATTCATAATACTTAAATGCTGTGGATTGCTCCGGCAGAATCTGCCCATAAAAAGCTGCCACCACCTCATAGATACCATCCCCATAGATTGTATCAAAACGGAAAGTTTTATGACCGTTATAGAACCTCTTATCCTCATATTGCAAAATATCATGAAACATCTTTCCCGAATTCATGTTATGTCCGTAAACAATCAGATTATCGGTCGGTTCCTCAATTTCACAGTTTCCGTCCACAAAAGGAAGGCCTGCGGCAGAATACTGTTTGTCATAATCCCGGTGGATATAATATTCTCCATTTTCCCCATCCTGAGGAGTATACATAACCGGATAATCTACATTCGTATCCTCAATCGTGAGCCAGCCAATAAAATCATGGTTCTCCCGATACAGTTGTTTAAACTTCTTTTGTATTATTTTTCCATCTACTTCAACCATTTCCGAACTGCCATTTTTGTCTGCATTGTTATCTGTGATATTGCTATCTTCAATCTTATCCCGCAATCCCTCTACTGCATTTTCACTTTTGTTACTGTTGTAATAATAATATGCCAGATAACCACCACAGCCTAATGCAACCAGCAGGCAGAATACCATCAATATATTAATTATTCTTTTTTTCTTCATGACGGATATCCTCTCCTTGAAAAAATGTGCATATGCAATCTATTTTCTCACAAACACTGTTATCACCTACATATATAAAAAGAAGCCAGAATCTTTCCCAGCTTCTTTTCATTAAAAATACTTTTTTGATCCCCACAGATTACTCTGCTTCAAATCCTGATATTCACCATAGGCTTGCTCTAATATCTGTTTCTCATTGGGAAACTTCAATAAATGATATGCCTCATGATACTTATAATATCCGGAATCCATAAAGTATTCTTCCCGTTGAGGTTTGCTGTAATAGCTGTCAGCCATCATCAGATACCAATGTACATCTTTATTCACTACATCATATGCGGTATTAAAAGTATAATTACTTTTATTCACATATTTAATAACCTGTGCGCTTACTCCTGTCTCCTCTTTTACTTCACGAAGCGCCGTCTCTTTGTACTCTTCACCTTCTTCTACCGTACCCTTTGGCAGAACCCAGCCTTCATACTTGTTCTTATAGTTCTTATAAAGTAACAACACCTTACCTCTGAAGATTACCACACCGCCACAGCTTACTGCTTCTATCATAGCTGTTCCTCCTATACTGTAAAGACCTGTTTATAAATAGGCTTTACGAACACATGGTGTGTTGCCTAATTAAACCAAGTATAGCAATTTATGAATAAAAACGCAAGGTAAATCTAAATATTTATTTATAATACTGGTCAAAAATACTTCTCGCTATAGCACTTGCCTTGATACCGTTTACATCAGACTCTTCTACAATAATGCTGACTACCACATCCGGATCTTCTACATTGCTATACCCCACAAACCACGAGTAATCATGCGCTCCGTTAGCATACTCCGCTGTTCCGGTTTTACCTGCCGCTTCATAGGATGCCCCTGCAAAATAGCTTGCCGCTGTTCCCTCTGTTACAACCTTTCTAAGATACGGGGTCAGTATCTCCACCTCCTCCGCTGTCATTAGCGTGTCATAGGAGTCCGGAGAAAATTTCTTTATGCGGGTTCCTTTATAATTTTCAATGCTGTCAATAAAATACGGTTTCATCATCAGACCCCCGTTGGCAATGGTGGACATAATCATAGCATTATGAAGTGGTGTAATCAAAGTGTCCCCTTGTCCAAATGCCGTCTGCGGAATATACCCCTTGTCCGATTTACTGTCCAGATAAAAACGGCTTGTGGCACTTGCATCCGTGTAAGGAAGAGACTTATTAAAAAGAAAGCTTTCCAATGTATCCCGCCATTTATTTACATTTAAACTGATACCAATATCTGCATAGGCCTGGTTACAGGAATTGGCAAGTGCCTGTGACAAATCCTGCTGTCCGTGAATTTTTCTTCCAAAACAATGTACGGATACTCCATTGAATATCTCTTCTTCAGAGGAACAATTATAGCTATAATTTTCATATTTCCGGGGATTCTGCCTCATATAAGCCAGAGTTGTCAAAACCTTAAAGGTAGAACCCGGAGGATATAATCCCTGGGTTGCACGGTTTAACAATACAGAACTGTCTGAATCTTCGCGGTTTGCTTCTGCCCACACTTCATCAATATGATTGGGATTAAAGTCCGGCTTTGAAACCATAGCCAGAATTTTACCGGTATCCGGTTCCATAACCACCACCGCACCATCTGCACTGCCAAGTGCCTCATAAGCGGTCTTTTGCAAATCATAATTTAACGTAGAAACAACGGTGTCCCCTTCGTTCTTCTCTTCCCGGAGTGTATGGATAAAACGCTCCAGTACATTTGCATGGCTGTCAGACAGATAATAATTGCCGACAAGCTCAATGCCCGCCTTGGTATATTCAGAATATCCCACTACATGGGCAAACAAATTATCATATGGATAATACCGCTTGTCCCCATCATTGGTGGCTACCGTTTTCCCATCACTGGTTACGATATCCCCACGGATTACATCTGCTGCATATTTATCCAGTCTGGAATTAGCAGCATTTGCAATCACCTCATCCTTTTCCACAATCATAAACCGTAGGATATACGCCATTAATCCGATTATTAAAAATGCAGAAAGATACGTAATTCCAAGTACCGGACGGTTTAATTTCTCATTAATCTTATCAATTTTTTCTTCCTTTTCCAAAAACGCCTGCTGGTCAGGAGTTAACAGCTTGCGGTCAACTTCTCTTTTTTTATGCCTTTTTTGTTTGCCCTGCGTTTTGTTCAATTTTTCTTCTTTCTTCTTCAATTTTCTTAGCCTCTTTATTTTCAATCGTACTGATTCCCTGCATGATGGAGAACATCACAAGGGAACTTAACACCGAGCTTCCTCCATAACTTACTAACGGTATCGTAACTCCTGTAGACGGAATGAATTTGGTTACTCCGCCGATGGACAAAAAGGTCTGGAAAATATAACAGATTGCAAATCCAAATGCCATAGTCTTATAAAAACGGTTACGTACCTTCATAGCTATATTCACAAAGCATATAAAACAGCTAAAGCACACTAAAATCAGTGCCAGTGCAAATAATACACCAAATTCCTCCGAAATCGCAGAGAAAATGAAATCACTCTCACTTACAGGAATCACATCCGGAGAACCCTTTGTTAATCCCGAGCCAAAATATCCACCACTGCCTATAGCAAACAATGACTGGGTAATCTGATATCCCGAACCGCTGATATCTTCCCATGGATTCTTCCAGACATTGACACGCACCATAACATGGTCAAACAACTTATCCTTAAAGAGCAGGAATGCCAGACCAGCCATGGCAAAGCCTCCGGCAATATAAGCTATCAGATATCTTATCCTGCCTGTTCCCACATAAATCATACATATGAAAACCACAAAGAAAATCAGCGCTCCACCTAAATCCTTTTCCAGCACCAGAATCATCATATGCACGCCGGCAAAGGCTGTAGTAATGATTATCTGTTTAAAATCCCTGCTCTTGGATAGCATGCTTGCAATAAAGAAAACAAATAGAATTTTAACAAATTCGGATGGCTGGACTGTAATGCCAAACAGGTTTATCCAGTTTCTGGAACCATATTGCTCCACACCAATAACAAATACCGAGCTTAATGCCAGAATACCGATAATTCCATAGACAATACCATAATTTCTCAGGTTTTTGTATTTATCCATAATCATTGGAATTACAGATACCAATATCAAAGAAACCGTGGCAATCACAAACTGCTTTTTTGCCTTGGAAAAGTCAAGCCTTGTCAGCATCGTATAGCCAATCAGCAAGAGAAAGCTCATATTATTGGTTATAACTCTTGAGGAAAACGGATAAATATAATGGTAAATATACATATAAATGGTTGCCACAAAAATCTGCAGCCCATAAAAAATTACAATTTCCATCATATGCTCTGTATCACTTAATGCCAATGTCAGATAACACAGAAAATGAATCAAAAACACATAAATAATCTGTTTATTCAACTTCTGGTTCTTTTCTGCCTCACTGCCTTCCTTGAAAACGGTAAAGCATGACAGTGTATACAGCACCATCAATATTAAAATAATATACTTTGATATGTTAATTATAATACTTGCCATTATTCTACTCCACGATTGTAATGTCCTCTGGTTTTATCTCCGTCATAACTTTTCCCACCAAAAAAAACATCTAACACCTTCTGTACTTCCTCTTCACTTTCTTTTGTAAAATGTAAACGCAAGACGCCCTTTCCGGTAAATTCTTCCCGCAATAAATCAAAAATAACCGTAGGAATACCATTATAAATAATGTTATAACAGTATTTGCAGATACAGGAAACAAAAAAGGATTTGTGATATCTATCCTGCATCCGGAATGTCTCATTTGTATAGCTGCAATGCCTTAAAGTATTTTGCAGACATTGGGCGCTTACCATAAGCTGCTGGTATCCATAAGCCTCTATCTCCCAATCCCTCTGGATAAACGATAATTTTTTTATCTGTCTGTGATTCAGTTCCACAGGAACCGTAACTCTGGCATTGGGAAAAGCTTTCTGTATAAATGCTGCAGCGTAATTATTCATCACATAAAGACTGTTATCGATAACAAGCTTTCCCTGATAGCCCATATGATGCAGATACGCCAATTCGTCCAGATTCCGGACAACAATACCGCATATGCCATGTTCCTTTAATCCATGTAAGCCTTCCATATTCTCCAAGTAGCATGTGCGCAGAACCGGAGGCAGAACCAGATAAAATTCCCTATCTCTATTATTACTTACACTGGTTATTATATCCTCATTTTTAAAATACTGCAAATCCAGATATATTTTTCTTATTCGTAAATCCTTTTTTACGACATTAAACTGTTGGATTCCAGATACCATTACCGTTACCTCTGACGCACCTTCCTCCTTTGACTGCGAAACCCCGGCTGCAACGCTCTGCTTCCACATATCCCTTTCCTCTGGTATGTCCGCATACATCTCCATTCGTCGCCTGCCGGACGAAAGAATTTGTATTTCCAGCTTCTTTATTGCATTTCTTCTCAAATCCTTAAGGTCTTTTAAAGAATAAAACGCATCTGCTGATATATTGCTTTCAAAATCCTTAAAAAAATATCTTGTATTTCCCGTTTTTCCAATTTTATCCATTACCAGTGCTTCTGTAACCGGCCGGGCAGATGCTTTTTCCACCATTTCTCCAGTCTGCGTAACAGAATATTCTCTGCCCTTAACATTTACACACAATGTAAGCTTTGCCGGAAATCCGGTAAGCAATTCTATCTTCCCCACCAGCGGAAGCCTAAGCTCCTGCTGTATCATTGCGCCTAATTCATCCATCAAGGGCTTTAAAAGCATCCTTGTAACTGCCGCATTTTTAACAATTTCCTGTTTTTTAGGAACATTCAGGGTTATCCTCTTCCCCTGCTCTGCATCCACATTACATGTCAGTGTAATCTTATCTTTTCTGCCATTTAGTACAAGAATATCTCCTTTATATACCGTTTTATTAAGTTTTACCTGAATCTGGTTCTTATAAATATCCGTTACATTCCCGATTAATACTCCGGTATTTCCAGAATTTTTTACAGATATCATGTCCTTTCCGTTTTTCTGGTAATAATATCCCCTTGTAAATCCACCCCGGTTAAAAACTTCTGCCATTTCATTTTTATATGCATCCACAAGCCCGTCGGAATACTTACCGTCCAATACGGCATCCACAATTTCCCTATATGCCCTGACACAGACCGCAACATACTCCGGCTTCTTCATTCTGCCTTCAATCTTAAAGGAATCCACCCCTGCCCGGATTAATTCCGGCACTGCCTCTAAACCGCACAAATCCTTTGGACTTAAAATGTGTGCTCCCTCTGTATCCACCCGTTTTCCTGCTACATCAAAAACAGTATATGGCAGCCGGCAGGTCTGGGCACACCGTCCCCGGTTACCGCTTCGGCCTCCTAACATAGAACTCATAAGACATTGACCGGAATAACAATAGCACAATGCTCCCTGGACAAATACCTCTACCTCTGGAGGCTCTGCGCCGGTTTTTAAACTTTTGATTTCCTCTATGGATAGCTCTCTTGCCGGAACGATTCTTGTCACACCATATTCCTTTAAAAGTGCATATGCATATTCCGTGGTAATGGTCATCTGCGTAGAGGCATGGATTGGCAGTTCAGGAAACCATCTGTGAATACAGAGCATAACTCCCAGGTCCTGCACAATCACCGCATCTAATCCCGCTTTATAAAATGGTGCCAGATAATCATAAAGCTCTTCTATTTCCTCATTACGAAATAAGGTGTTAACAGTCAGATAAACCTTAACACCATATATATGACAATATTCAATTGCCTGTATCAATGCGGTTTCATCAAAGTTGTCTGCAAAGGCTCTTGCCCCGAATTTGCTGCCCCCAAGGTACACCGCATCTGCACCGGCAGAAACTGCTGCTTTCAAAGCATCCATAGAACCTGCCGGCGCTAAAATTTCAGGTATCATTCTTTATTCTCCATTTCAGATATTAACATGCTGCCTTATAGTATCCTTATCATTCCTGTCTTGTTTTCTCCGCTTCCAGCTGGATAATTTTTCTTTGGAGGGCATTAACCTGTTCCTTATACTCCTCTACCAGCCGCATGGCAGATTCATATTTAATCTGGGTTTCTATAACCTCATGACGCAAATCATAAATCTGCTTTTCCTTTTCATCATCCTGGGCAGTGAGCTTTCCGGTTTCATTCTTTACCTTGAAATAATCATCCGCAATATTAATTGCAAGAAGGATATTCTGATATTCTGCATTTAATCTGCGAAATCCATCTGAAGCCTTACATTCCGCAATCTTGCTATTCATATAATTGGCAACCTCCTGCAGGTAATCCGTATTCTCATATCCACTTAAGTTATAAATCCGTCCATTAATAACAACTGGAATATCATTCTTATCTGTCATAAATTTGTACCACGCCTTTCCATTCTATTTTCTTTCAGTATGAATTCCTCTCATCCAATAAATGAGCCAGTCCGAAATGCCGATATGCCGCTTCTGTTGCCACTCTGCCTCTAGGTGTCCGGGAAATCAATCCATTTTGTATCAGATACGGCTCATACACATCTTCAATGGTTCCTGCATCTTCCCCGATGGCTGCTGCAAGGGTATCTAATCCCACCGGTTTACCGCTGAACTTTTCAATCATTGTCAAAATAATATTCCGGTCTACCTGATCAAGACCAAAGGAATCCACTTCCAAACGATCCAATGCTTTTCTGGCAACCTCCTCACTGATATATCCCTCAAAAGACACCTCTGCAAAATCTCTGACGCGCTTTAACAATCGGTTTGCCAGTCTAGGTGTTCCCCTGGAACGTTTTGCAATCTCCATAGCTCCTTTTTCATCAATTATAACCTCTAATACCTTCGCTGACCGGAGCACAATCTGGGAAAGCTCTTCCTTCGTATAGAACTCCAAACGATTTACCACACCAAAACGGTCCCTTAGTGGTGCTGTCAGCATTCCTGCCCTCGTCGTTGCTCCCACCAGGGTAAAATGTGGTAAATCCAGGCGGATGCTTCTGGCAGCCTGTCCCTTCCCAATCATAATGTCAATTGCAAAATCCTCCATTGCCGGATAGAGCACCTCCTCTACCTGACGGTTCAGTCTGTGTATCTCATCAATGAACAGCACATCATTCTCGTTCAGATTGTTGAGAATGGCTGCCAGTTCTCCCGGTTTCTCAATGGCTGGCCCCGAAGTAATCTTAAGGCTGCTTCCCATCTCATTCGCAATAATGGAAGCCATAGTGGTTTTTCCAAGTCCCGGCGGTCCATATAACAATACATGGTCTAATGCTTCACCGCGATTCTTTGCCGCTTCAATAAATACTTTTAAATTATTCTTTGCTTTTTCCTGCCCGATATAATCCGAAAGCAACGCTGGTCTTAAATTATTCTCAATCTTTACATCCTCCGGAAGAATCTGGGTACTTATCATTCTATCTATCATATTACTCCATTATATATTTTATATTATATGAATGCCACTGTATTTTACTAAATTTAATATATTTTTAAAATAATTTCTTCAATGCTTCCTTCAACAGAACTTCCGGCTCCATGGAATCTGCTCCCGGAATCTGCTTAACTGCTTTCACTGCCTCAAATTCGGAATATCCAAGACTTACCAGTGCAAGTACGGTATCCTGAATCCCACCGCCTTTGGTATCTGCCATACTGCCTGCTACACCTTCTGCGCTTTCATCCTCCTGCGTCACAAACAAATCATCCAGCTTCAGTTTATCCTTTAATTCCATGATTATCCTGCCTGCTCCCTTGGCACCAATACCGTTTGCTTTGGTAATTGCTTTCGTGTCCCCTGCCATAATGGCAAGCGCAAGCTCCTTTACCGATAATACCGTCAAAACTGCAAGTGCTGCCTTAGGTCCGATTCCATTCACACCAAGCAGCAACTTAAAAGTATCCAGCTCCTCTTTGGTGGGAAATCCAAATAGTGACAGCTCATCCTCTCTGACATGCATATAAGTAAACAGTTTCATTTCCTGATGTACACCAGCAATGCTGTCTAACACCATTCCCGATGTATAGATGTGATAACCCATTCCATTATTTTCTAAAAGTACACTGTCTGCCAGAATCTCTTCTATCGTACCTTTGATATATCCAATCATAAAATTCCCCTTTATTGATAAACTCTCTCTTTCGCTTTATTGATTATAGCACATTATCATGAATTATGCTATTATAGAATTACTAGATATTGATATTGGGAGAGCTACGATATGAAGACCTTTACATACACAGAAAAAACCGAACAATTTCCCATACCAGAATACTACAAATATTTTTATCCGGAATCCAGATTACTATTTTTTGATATTGAAACAACCGGGTTTGCTGCCAGAAACACCACCCTGTACCTAATCGGCGCACTGTGGTACGAAAAGGACAGCATACGGATAATACAATGGTTTAATGATGACGGTTACTGCGAAAAGGAAATGCTGTCTGCCTTTGATGTATTTTGCAGGGATTTTACCCATCTGGTTCATTTTAACGGACTAGGATTTGATTTACCTTATTTAAGGCAAAAGGCTGACCTGTTGGACATTCCATTTTCAGTAGATAAACGCCTTATTCAAATAGATATTTTTAAGGAAATCCGTTCCTATAAAAAAATATTTTTCTTAGACAGCATGAAACAAATTTGTATTGAAGAGTATCTTGGAATTCAAAGAGAAGACACCTATACCGGCAAAGAATTAATCAATATATACCAACGGTATGTTGCACATCCGGATTGCGAAAAACAAAAGGTACTGCTTCTTCATAATCATGATGATTTGTTAGGCATGCCCCAGATTAGCCGTATTCTAAATTACAAAGCGTTTTTTGAACAGATAGACGTTACCTCTTTAGAAGCCATGACGGATGACAAACAGTTAAAATTCAGCTTTACCTATGCCGCCTGTGCCTGTCTGCCAAAGCGGCTAACCCTGTCTGTCAGCGGCATATATTTAAATGCTTTGGAGCAAAGGGCAGTTCTCTGCATTCCCATTGTACGGGATACATTAATGCATTATTTTAAAGATTATAAAAATTATTACTATCTTCCACAGGAGGATATGGCAATCCACAAAAGCGTTGCCGCCTATGTAGCTGCAGAAAACAAAGAAAAAGCAACAAAAAGCACCTGTTACATTAAGAAAACAGATGCTTTCATTCCATGCTTTTCCGTAAACGAATATGATGTATTTAAATATTCGGTGACAGATAAATACAATTACCAGGTCTTGGATTCCCTTCTCTTTGCAGACCAACCTAAGCAGATATCTTATATTAAAAATGCTTTAACAGCCTTTAAAAGTTATTCAAAATATTTACTGTAATCATAATCTGATTTGCTAAGCTTGGGCATGCCCTTTGTATTGTATTTGTATACATTTCCAAAATATTTTTTACTGGTTTTACTACCAATCAGAAAACAAAAATATCCACCTGAACTATCATTTAACTGGGTATCAATCAGATACCACTTTTTATTCACCTTTACCAGATTCCATTGATGAGCGGGATTCATCGCCTTAGAATTGGCATGTACATATCGGCATCCAATCCCCATACCATCGCACAATGCCTTAAATGCCCTGGAATATCCGGAACACTGTGCTTTCTTATAGCGAAAAGCGCCGTAAGCGGTATTTGCAGATTTTACCCACCATCCCTTATCCTGATAGGAACAACGATTACATATATAATTATGTGCATAAAACACCTTCACGAAATCATCCATTCCAGGCTCTGTATAAACATTCACAAAATTTGCAACCGCATTTTTTACATATTTCAGCTGGCTTTGCGTCAAAGCCGGTCCATACACGGAACCAGTTTTATAATTTCCCTTCACTTTCACTTTTACTTTAATGTTGCTGGTAACTCTGCTGTTGTCCTTTAACAAGGCAACCACCTTGTAATAATAATTTTTCTTTTCTTTTAATTTACTGTTCTTATATGTATTCTTGGATGCCTTCACTGTGGCAATCTTTTTATACCCATTCTTCTTATTATATGAACGGTATATATAATATTGGGATACATTGTCAAGCTTC
>ULOF01032924.1_pt1 | contig 29039 bp, 27 predicted proteins | sample 1952371 | NCBI WGS metagenome assembly ULOF01 (sample SAMEA4835597, study PRJEB28245) | human gut metagenome | biome: gut microbiome; material: fecal sample | place: Denmark | collected 2008 | reverse complement strand
CTGCATCATGCCAGTCTGGGTTATAGCAGAAGCGGCTGTCATGCCTGCGTCCCTGGCTCCACGCATAACACCCTTCATACCTTCCTTTTTCATTTTTTCCACTGTCGCCACTAGAGCATCCCGTTCTGCAGTCACCTCCGCCAGTGCCGCCGCTGCCTGCTGTGCTTTCTCCTCTGCAAGACGCGCCTTTTCTTCCTGCTCCTCCTGTAAATCCAAGCTCAGCTGTACACTACCGTCCTCATATTCATCCGAGTTCATTCTCGCCTTCATTCTGGACATATGCAGTTCACTGGACAAAAGCTGTCCAATCTCTAAAATCTGCTGGCTCCGGTCCTCTGTATCCATCTCCTGCAAACCGTCCATCAGCTCTGCACGATTATTGTTAATGATATCTAATTTCTCTTCTAACACCTGCAAAATAATCTCATAATCACTGCGGATATTGTGATAAACATCAGAAATCAGCTCTGTAACCTCCGTCAGCATTTCGTCGGTATAAATAAGGGAAGCTCCATATATTTCATTGGCATTACCAAGTGCACTGCGTTCTTCGTCATTTAAGGTATTATAATCAAGAGGCGGCACATCCGTTGTATGACGGCTTACACGCATCCGGCTTGCACTGTGCTCTGCCTGATAAATAATCTTTTCCGCTTCCTTCTTCGCCTCACTGATAATCTTTCCCTTCCGGTCATTCACCTCGTGATAGGTTTTTAATTCAATCTCCATCTGGGTTGCCAGCTCTGTCAAAAGAGCTTGTACTTCATCCTTAAACACGGATATTTTCCCCGGTGCAAGGGGAACTGCGGAAGCATTATTAATAATTCCCTGTAAGCGGTCAATAATTTCCTTGGTTCTACTCTTTTCAGCAATCGTTGCCATTGTACTTTCCTCCCGATTTTTCCTGACAAAATCTCTCTCATCCAGTGTTTTTTGCAAATGCGCTATATGTACTATATAAAAATATTCATAATTATTATAATTATAACAAAACTATTACATTTTCGCAATTTTTTTGTAACATATAATCTCCCCTCATAATTTATAATATTTCTGCATATCCTAACAGCAGGAAATTGCGAAACTCTCTTGAATTTACATTACAGTTTGCAACATATACAACTGAAGAAAGAGAAAATCAAGTTTCGCAAACACCTATTTTATCTTTTATCATAGAAAGGAGAACCTTATGAAATATCCTTTTGAGGCAGAACCTCTTCCTTATCCTTATAACGCATTGGAGCCTTATCTTTGTGAGGAAATCCTTCATTTCCATCACGACAAGCATTACGTTACCTATGTAAATAAATTAAATGAAATTTTAAAGAACTATCCTAATCTTCAGAACATGTCCTTAGATGAACTGCTGATTAACACAGAAGAACTGCCAAATGAAGCAAAGACATCAATCAAAAATAATGCTGGCGGCGTTTATAATCACGAACTGTATTTCGCCTGTATGAATTCCGCTGATTGTGAACTTCCAACAGATAAGCTGGCGCTGGCTATCAACTCTTCCTTCGGCTCCATCGACCAGTTCCGTGCAGAATTCACTGCAGCCGCAACAAACCAGTTTGGCTCCGGCTATGCATGGCTGATTCTCAGCAATGGCAAACTGGAAATCATTGCCACACCAAACCAGGATACTCCGATTTCCCTCACTGTCACTCCCCTTCTCTGCATTGATGTCTGGGAGCACGCCTACTACCTGCAATACCAAAACCGCCGCCCGGATTATATCGACAACTGGTTTAATCTGATTAACTGGGATTTTGTAGGCGCCCGGTACATGTCATTAGCCAAAGAAGCCACGGTATAAGTTTTCCGTAAGGCTTCCGCAGGAAAAGTGGTGTTTCGGTATTTCACTATCACTTTTCCTGTGGAAAGCAAATATCTGCCATACTATCAGGTAAGCATTCCGCTAATTTCCGGCAATATCTCCACACTTCTTTTTAAAATTCTGTTCATATAAGCGATAGTAATTCCATAGTTAGAAAATGGTACATCCTGCTCCACTGCACATTTCATACGGTAATGCATCTCCCGTTCATTTAACATACAGCCGCCACAATGCACCACCAGCCGGTATTCGGATAAATCCTCCGGAAAACCCGTTCCGGAACAGAATACAAATTCCGGCTTCTTTTGTGTATACCTCCGTATCCATCCCGGCAGCTTCACGGTACCGATATCATCACATTGTCTGTGATGGGTACACCCCTCTGCTATCAATATTTTATCCCCATCCTGTATAGAATCCAATGTCCGGACACCCTGTACTGAAGTCTCCAAAAATCCTTTCCACCGTGCCATCAGAATAGAAAAGGAGGTTAACAGAATATCCTCCGGCGTGTCCGCTGCCACCTGTTTAAATGCCTGGCTGTCTGTAATAACCATATAAGGCTTTGTTCCAAGCTTGTTCAGAGTCTGTTTCAATTCCGTATCCCGGACAACAACAGAAGCTGCCCCTGCTTCCAAAATATCTCTTATCACCTGCTGCTGGGGCAGGATAAGTCTTCCCTTCGGGGCAGCAGAATCAATCGGAATCACCAGCACTACCATATCCATGGGATGGAGTAAATCTCCTACAATCTGAAACCGGCTCTCCTCCACCTTCACCAGATGTGCAATTTTTTCCTTTAATTCCTGAATCCCCTCTTTCATCAAGGCGCTTACCACAAGCTCGTTATCTTCATATTCCCTCTGTCCCGGCTCTCCGGCATGATTCTCTCTATTTGTCTTATCCTCCCCTAAATCGGATTTATTATATACAATTAAATATGGTACTTCCCTTTCCTTGAAAAGAGCCACCATTTCCTTCTCCAGCCCAGTCACACCCTCCGTGCCATCCACTACAAGTACTGCTATATCCGTTTTATTCAAAACCTGCTTCGCCTTTTTTACCCTGAGCTCACCCAAAATTCCTTCATCATCCATTCCCGGCGTATCGATTATCACAACCGGACCTAGCGGCAACAGCTCCATTGCCTTGTATACCGGGTCTGTTGTCGTTCCTTTCCGTTCTGAAACCACTGCTAACTCCTGGCCCGTCACCGCATTTACAAGACTGGACTTGCCTGCATTTCTTTTTCCAAAAAAACCAATGTGAATCCGGTTACCGGATGGTGTACTGTTTAAACTCATATCAAGTCCTCCTTTTCCAACAAAAACAGTTGCTGTACTGATTCATTATAGCACATCCTTCTTTTCCGTTTCCCGGAAATTGAATTTTAAAAAATCTTTTACTTTTTTTAAGAAAATATTTTTCTTTTATTAACTATTTCATGCTATACTATAACCATAAAATGGAAGAAATGTGTCAATAGCATAAATTTCAAATATTTAACATTTACAAAAAGGAGGAGCATTTATGGATGGATATAATGGGGATAATGGATATAGCGAAACCACCAATACTTATGGACAGCCGGCAGACGGATACGAACAACCGGTAGATGCATACGGACAACCGGTAAATGCATATGGACAGCTGGTAAATGAATACGGACAGCTGGTAAATGAATACGAACAGCCAGCAGATGCATACGAGCAGACAACTGACGGATATGAACAGACGGCAGACAACTACAGTCAGACCAACAACTTGTATGGTCAAATGGCAGAGACAGCCAGACAGACATCTGACCTATATGAGAATCCATTTAGCCAATATAATGCGTCAATGGAGGAAGAAGAGGAACTGACGGAGGAAGAATTAGAGCAGCTCCGCCGCAAGAAAGCAGCTGCCAGAAGACGAAAAATTGCCGCCAGAGAAGAGCGTCGCAGGAAACGCCGCAGACAGGCAATTATACGTTGCAGCATACTTCTTCTAATCATCATTTTACTTATTGTGGGACTTGTAAAAATGATATCCGGCATCTGGAACCATTTTCATCAGGACAAAAAATCAGATAAGATAACAGAGCAGGTGAAGGAAGATGCCACAGAAGAACCTACCACAGAACAAATTGTAGCGGATATTGACGAGGCAATCCTTGCAAAGGATTTGCCGGCAGACAGGGAAGCTGCATTGGAAATCCTTAAAATACAGGCAGAAACAGACCCGGAGATACAGGGAATCTGCGATAATGCGGCAGTTTATCCAGACAATATTTTAATGAACCTGGCTATAAATTCAGAAATGAAACAGTTTGCCATTGATTATCCTGCTAAAATCAGCATTACATTTGATGGCGATTTTAACATGGATGTTACAGGAGATACTGTCCCACTGTATTTACAGTTTGACGAACAATGGGGCTATGCAGATTATGGAAAGAATATTGTCGGATTAAGCGGATGTGGTCCTACCTGTCTTTCCATGGCATATACCTATTTAAAACAGGACGGTAGCATGAATCCAATTAAGGTTGCTGATTTTGCCACTGAAAAGGGATATTTAGACGAAAGTGGTGATACATCCTGGACTTTAATGACCGAAGGGGCAGCAGAGCTTGGTCTGGATTCCGAAGAACTGACTGCCAGCAAGGATGCCATGACAACAGCACTGGAAAACGGCAGCGTAATTATCTGCTCCATGTCCTCCGGTGACTTTACAAAAAGCGGACATTTTATTGTGATTCGGGAATATAAAGACGGGCTATTCTATGTCAACGACCCAAACAGTGAGGCACGCAGCCAGGTTGGCTGGGACTATGAGCGGCTGGAATCCCAGATTGCAAATATGTGGGCAATCAGCGCCAAAGCCGGAGATTCCCCACAGACCACCCAGAGCGATAGCAGCACCCTGACGGAAAATCCGGATAGCAGCCAGACCTCTGAGCAGTCCCAGCAGTAACATTTCCTTTAAGATAAAAGGCTGTTGTAATAGAATGTCTCTTTCTTTACAACAGCCTTCTTTTTGTTGCCAGGACTTTCCCTAATCCTGCTGGTCAAGTCCATTCTTTACTGCAAAAACTGCCAGCTGGGTTCTATCCTTTAGTGACAGCTTTTCCAGCAGCCTCGATATCTGGTTTCTTACAGTGCCCTCTGCTAGAAATAATTCCGATGCTATTTCCTTATTATCATAGCCTTGGGCAACCAGCCTTAAAATTTCCCGCTCTCTTTCGCTGAACTGCTCCTCTGATATATGGGCAGACTGCTTTTCCTGAGTTACTTCCGGCATCTGCTCCATACGGTTTTTCATAACCTGATAGACCCCTCCCCCAAAAATACTCAGCCCGGCATATACACTTTTTACAGAAGCAATTACCTTCTCATCCTCCAGCTCCTTTAAGATATAACCATCCGCACCGCTTCCTAATGCATTCTCTATTGTTTCCTCATCATCAAAGGTGGTAAGTACCAGCACCCGGATATCCGGACACTGCTCTTTGATGGCTTTAATCCCATAAGCACCATCATAATCCGGCATCCGCATATCCATCAATACCACATCCGGCTCATAGACCTTGCATTTTTCAAAGGCCTCCTTCCCGTTTTCTGCCAGCGCCACAACCTCGATTTCCATATCCTGTTCCAATACCGCTTTTAACCCCTGTCTCAATATCATAATATCATCTGCAATCAAAACCTTAATCCTGTTCATAATCCGTCTCCTCCCCCTTTATTATACCGGAAGCTTAACTCTGGTAAGAAAACCTTCCCCAGCCGATGACAGAAACCTTACCGTTCCCCCTGCATTTTCTATCCGTTCCCGGATTCCCCGGATACCATTATTTTCCTGAATAACATCACAGCCCTTGCCATCATCCCCTATTACCAGTTCAACAATGTTTTCCTGAAAACGGATAATAATCTCGATTTTCGTTCCCTCCGCATACTTTAATGCATTGGTAAGAGATTCCCTTACCGTATCATATATTATCCTGGATAAATGGGAATATTTCTCCGAGTCATTTCCCTGCACCGTTACCGTCACCGGTATCTCCTTCACCTGGTCTGCCAGCTGCATAACACCCCGGGTTACCAACTCATAGGACTGCTCCCTGCGAAGCTGATTGATGGATTCGCGCAGCTCCCTGATTCCCTGGCTGGTAAGAACACGTGCCTCTGACAAATAGGTTTCTGCCTTTGCATTTTCCTCATTTTTCACACATAGTTCAGCCAGCTTCATATAGGACTGTATCATGGTAAGAGTATGTCCTGCTGTATCATGCACCTGCTGGGCAATACGATTCCGCTCTTTTTCCAGCAGCAGTTTTTCATTGGTAATCGCAAGCTCTCTTTTCAAATCTATAAACTGGTATTTCACCGTGGCAAGCATAACAAAAATAACTGATATTGCAAACCCCAGCGGAGTGATATCGAATGACGACTGAATAAGACCGGTCAGATATATGGCATTAAACAAAACCGGCACCAGCACGGATGCCACAACAAGAATTTTAGCCGCCCTTCTATTTCCCTCCGTTGCCGATTCCCGGCTTTTTGCTGTCATGTCACGATATAAAATCACGGCTCCTGTAATGACAAAAGCATAGGTAATAACCACATTTGAATAAAAAAATTGACCATGGACAATTTCATCCGATGAAAATACAGTATAATACAAATGGTGCCAGCTATTGGTGAGTACCAGCAGATAGTGAAACAGTGACAGTGTAACTGGAACATATTTATTAAATCCTTCCAACCTGCCTCCGGTGTATAATACCGCAAAATAATACCAAAATGCCCCTATAAAGCAAATTCCAATATTGCCAATCAGATAAGCCGCTGTAAGCTCCCATTTCGTCTCAGCCAGCAGCACTAAAATTTGGGAGCCACACCACAGGGCTGCCATTCCCTGACATACCATATAAACATGATTACAAAGAGTTCTTTCCCCGCGGAAGAACAGCGCTGCCATACTGGCAAGCACTGCTCCCGTCACAATCAGATAAATCAATCCCAACATAAATGACATGCTTTTTTCCTCCCATACATTCTCTGGCACTTGAGAACCACCGATTCTGCATTACCATATCAGAAGTCTGTTATTTCGCTTCCCTTTCCTTTTTCACGGCAAATCCAACCATAACTACACCTGCCACAAACAGATAAACCCACCATGCAATATTAAGCCAGAAGCTTCTCGTAATGTACAGAGCTATTAAAATCAATGTTATACTGGCAGCTATGACATATTCCTTATGGTTACATACCGCTGCCACCAAAAGCATAATGACACAGACAATTCCAAGTATCAGAACATTTCCCAGTTCCCCACCCAGCAGATTACTTAACAGCAGCACTGCAAGCAGGAAGCAGGTCAGAATAAATTGTACCACTCTTATGCTTTTTTTCTTATCATACCAAATGAAGCCTAAAAGAACAATGCCTAGTGCAAATAGAAAACCCATCCACTCTACACGATATCCGGCAGGTATATCTAGAAATGGCTGCTTACCGACTGGCAATTCCCCTGCCACCAATGTGATGGTATGCCAAACTGCCTTCGCCCTGTGGCTGCTGAAAAACTCCGCTATAATCAAAACGGTCAGAGCCACCAGCAGATGAAAAGCCATACCCAGATAATCGTAGTGCTTAGACGCAAACCACATATTCATGCACATTACCATCTGAAAGATTGCAATCCGCTTCAAGGTAAGACCTGCTTCCTCCGTGTATGCTCCCGTTTTCCTGTCTCTTGCCAGCCAGATAAACAAAGCCGCCATTAATGCAAAAGTAAATGGATAATATGTTTCATTTAAATCTGAATGCCACCCAGTTATCAAATATGTGAAATGCTGGATATATGTCATAAAAATACCAAAAACCAGCTGGATATAAAACATCTCTTTCCGCATCATACATACCATAATTACCAGATTCAAAACAAATGCCATAAAGATAACAGGGGTAATTTCATCGGTCCATACTAAAATTTCATTCAAAGTATTCACCACAGTGTAGACCATCCAGAATATACTGATACTGTTTATGACACGATAGATTGTCTGCGGCCTGCCGGCAAAGGTAATTCCAGTCGCTGCCACAATGACTATCGCCTGCAGTATTACAACGGCATAAGAATCATTGTCTGCTATATTTGCCCATACAACAAATGGCAGGCCCACAATTCCATGCACCAGATAGTTTATGCTTACAGCCATATCCAAACCGTTTTTTTCTGTAAAATGCTTTTTTGTATAATAATCCAGACCTGACAACACCAATATATATCCGGCTAAAATCAGGGTAAATATCTGTATACCGCATTCGGTTGCCACTCCCATACATAAAAGCATACAGTCTCCGAGCGCCACACTGATACTGAAATCAATCCCTTTCTTCTTCAAAACTACCCTGATTACTGTGGGTATCAGCATCACTCCAACTGCACATAGCATTTTTACAGCATTCATCCGCTGAAGTGTCCACTGCATATCCGGCTGCATCACCCCTGAGACTCCCCCAAGCAAAGAAAGGGCAAAAAATCCTGTAAATGCCACTCCCAAATAATAAAAGCCTGCCTCTGTTTTTCTGAGCCTTCCTCCTTTTGCCACAGCATGGGAACCGGCAAACAGCCCTGCTGCTGCCGAGAGCAGACAAAGCTGCTTTACTAATTCCGGCAGATATTTCCACGCTGTGGATACAAAAATACTGCCTGCCACCATAATAAAAATTACTCCTACCACCATCAAAAATGTAGAAATGTGATTTCTTTCCATAATAAACACCTCTTCCTCTAAAATATAACTGTCCTCCGTTACTATTTTCTCTGATGGTTACATTATAGGAAGAATCTCTCTGCCTGGCAGGTGTCATTTGTCACGATATAAAGAAAAACAGACAGTGACAAATGTCACTATCTGCAAAAATCAATCACACATTTTTCTATTATCCCAGCCGCTTCAGGCACTGGTGTATATATCCCGCCGCAATTCCTTTACCACCATTGCCGCCGACACGAAAGCCGCCAGACCATCCGCAACCGGTCCGGCATACATAACGCCGTCAATTCCCATAAGTAATGGAAACAGAATCACCAGAGGAAGCAGGAATATAATCTGTCTGGTCAACGCCAGGAAGCTTCCCCGTTTCGGCTTGCCAATTGCTGTAAAAAAATTAGAGGTAATGGGCTGCATAAAATTTACAAAGGTAAAGAACAAAAAGATGTGAAAATAGTTGACTGCAAACCGAAAATATTCCTCTGAACCGTCTCCAAAAATGGATATAATCTGCCGTGGGCAAAGCTGGAACATCAAAAATGCCACCACAGCCAGCACTGCACCACAGCTAATTGCCTTTAAGTAAGCTTCCCTGACACGGTTATATTTTTTCGCCCCGTAGTTAAAGCTTGCAATTGGCTGCAGACCCTGGGAAATACCAATCACAAATGACATGAACACCATATTTACTTTCGTTATAATTCCAACACAGGCAATGGGAATGGACTCACCATACATGGATTTTGCCCCATAATATTTCAGGGATTTGTTCATAATAATCTGTACTATCATCATTGCAATCTGGTTGCTGCAGGGTGCCATTCCCAGGGAAGCAATGCGTCTCACATTTTCTACCTGTATCCTTAAATGCTGTTTTTCTATCCTTACAGTTTGGCAATGCGCCAAATACCAGATTGCCATGCCGCCGGAAATAAACTGTCCAATTATTGTGGCAAATGCTGCGCCAGACATTCCCCAGTCAAAGCCAAATACAAAAACTGCATCTAAAATTGTGTTGATTATGGCACCGGTAAGATTGCAGACCATGGCAATCTGCGGCCTGCCATCTGCACGAATCAGATGCCCTCCGCCCGTTGACAAAATCAGGAATGGAAATCCTATGGATGTGATTCTGGTATATTCCATGGCATAACCCAGCACATTATCCGGTGAACCAAAAAAACGCAGCATCGGTTCTAAAAAAATCTGGGTAATCATACAGAGCACTACTCCGCAGCTAAAAAGCATAACCGCCGCATTTCCAAGATAGTAAACCGCTCTCTTTTTATCCCCGCTTCCCAAAGTAATATTAAAAGCAGATGCTCCGCCAATGCCAAATAACAGAGCGATTGCCACACATGAGGTTGACAGCGGAAAGGCAATATTCGTGGCAGCATTGCCCAATTCTCCAACCCGCTGGCCGATAAAAAACTGATCCACAATATTGTACAGTGAACCTACCAGCATAGAAATAATACTCGGTATGGCAAACCGGCAAAGCAGCTTATTAATTTTTTCTTCACCAAGAGAATTACCGGCAGCCTTCTTTTCCTTTTTCTCCGTTTCGGTTTTGCTCCCGTCAACCGGCTCCGTATTCTTTTCTGTTATATTCATGTTACACTTTCCTCTTTCCTTCTAAGTACCAGTTCAGTATAACATATTTTTCTTTTTCATTCCAACCACACCAAATAGAAAAAGATGCTAATATTTTTAGTTGAGATAACAAACCTTAAATGCTATAATGAAAAAGCAAAAATATGGACAGAGGAGAAAAAAGATGGGGAAATATTTTAATCCAGAGATTGAAACAATGCCAGTAGAAGAAATTAAGAAGCTCCAAAGTGAGCGGCTGGTAGAACAGGTAAAACATGTGTATGAAAATGTTAAATTTTACCATGACAAAATGGATGAAGCAGGTGTTACACCTGATGATATTCACGGAATTGAGGACTTACATAAGCTTCCATTTATCAACAAGGATGACTTACGGGACCAATATCCATATGGTCTGGTTGGTGTCCCACTTTCAGAATGTGTTCGCATTCAGTCAACCAGTGGAACGACCGGACGCAGAGTAGTTGCCTTTTATACACAGGAAGATTTAGACATCTGGGATACCTGCTGTGCCCGTGCAATTGTTGCCGCAGGCGGAACAAAGGATGATGTAGTGCATGTCAGCTACGGCTATGGACTCTTTACCGGTGGACCTGGATTAAACGGCGGTTCTCATAAGGTTGGATGCCTCACCCTTCCGATGTCTTCCGGAAACACAGAGCGCCAGATTCAGTTTATGACAGACCTGGGCTCTACTATACTCTGTTGTACACCATCCTATGCAGCTTATCTCGGCGAAAGTATCGCTGAAAGAGGTGTAAAGGACCAGATTAAGCTAAAAGCCGGTATTTTTGGCGCCGAAGCATGGACAGAAGAAATGCGTCATAACATTGAACAGTCTTTAGGTATCAAGGCTTACGATATTTATGGTTTAACAGAGATTACCGGTCCTGGTGTATCCTTTGAGTGTGAAGAACAGAGAGGTATGCACATTAACGAGGACCATTTTATTGCGGAAATCATCAATCCAAAAACAGGAGAAGTCTTACCGGAGGGTGAGAAGGGGGAATTGGTATTCTCCTGCATTACCAAGAAAGGATTTCCACTTCTTCGCTACCGTACCCGTGATATCTGTGTTCTGTCCCGGGAAAAATGTTCCTGCGGACGCACCCATATCCGCATGAGCAAACCGCTCGGACGCAGTGATGATATGATGGTTGTAAAGGGCGTAAATGTATTCCCTTCCCAAATTGAGACTGTTTTGTTAAACAAGGGATATGAAGCAAATTATCAGTTGACCGTTGACCGTGTTGGCAACAACGACACCATTGCCTGTGATATCGAATGGCTGCCAGACAATCCACCGGCAGACGATACAGATAAGAGCGCCAGAGAAAAGAAGCTTGTATCTGGATTAAAGTCCATGCTGGGTATTGTTGTAGAAGTCCATCTGGTGGCGCCTAAAACCATTCCTAGAAGCGAGGGTAAGGCGGTCCGGGTTATTGATAAACGAGCCCTGTTTGAAGAGAGCCAGTTTACAAAATAGAAAAATCCTGAAATCAATCTAATAAACAACACCCCGCCGGAAAAATCAATACGTTACCAGTTTTGATTTTTCCGGCGGGGTGCTCTTTTTCCCCAAATATCTGAATTTTACCTCCCAAGATATTCCATAGCATACCAAAGCACATAATCTTCGCCGTCATCAAACATCATTTTTACTGCCTTTTCATCAAATGGAATCTGTATATCCAGAGGAACCGTCGATTCCCTGTTATAATCTGTATCCACAAATACCGTACCGTCCTCCTTAAGCAGCAACACCGCAGAATAGGATAAATATCCATAATCAAACTGAACACTGCTGATTCCCTGGGCAGAACAATTAGAATGGGTTAATCCCATTACTGTTACATTTGGAAATGCACTGGCAAGCTGGGTAAAATGGTCCCCTGCACTGACTGTTTGTGCATTTACCAGAATAATGATGTTTCCATGTGACCACAGGGCTTCTCCCTGATAGGTTTCACATTCTCCCACCTCCCAGGTGCCCGGTTTGGCACCCTTCTTGTATTGTAAGCTCTCCACGTCAAACACTCCGTCGCAGGCATATACATGCTCTCCCTCCGGCGCAATCAGCTTTATAATATGCTCCACATAAGAACCGGAGCCCCCACCATTGCTCCGCAAATCAAAAATAAGATTTGTAACCCCTGCTTCCTTTAGCGCAAGCAGCTTTTCGCGAATCTCTTTCTCCATCTCGCTAAAATTTTCCTTTGCATCATAGCTCATGAACCGCATACGCATCAATGCTGTCTTATCATCTATATTTTCCCATTCAAGATTGGAAATTTCCACACCCTTATTCAGTATTTCCATACTTTCTTTCCACCGGTCTGCGTAAGCCCCAAGCCTGTCTGCCATAATGGTCTGCTCCACTCCACTGTCATCCACATAGCAAATGGTAACACGTTCCCCACCTGCTCCGGCAACGGCAAGGGTACTGTAAAATGCTTCATTTTCCTTACTTGCATAATTTTGAAGCTTTGCGGCAGTTTCCTTTGACTGTGCAGCTGCCTTCTCAATTGGCATTCCGTCCCAGGCGGTAATTACCGTTCCGTTATGAATTCCCGCCTTCGCAATGGCGCTGTCTTCCTCCACATTCACTGCCACCGTCTGCCCATTTGTAAGGGTCATCAGAGATAATCCATAATCATTCCCACAAATCTGCTCGGATGCCTGTTTTTCCACATTCTCATTATTGGGACTATATGCCACATGTCCGTCATGAAACTCCATGGCAAAGGCATTCCACGCCAAGCAGTCTGCAATCTCATCATGGTTTTTATTTGCCTCTTCAAACTGTGGCAGATACCTTTCATAGAGTGCATCCCAGTCGATTCCTTTATGTTCTGTCAACGCATAGTGAGTCTTCATTTCTAGAAAGCCATTTTTAAAATCCTGCACATAATCCGGTGCCCGGTAGCCTTTATATACATTGCAGATAACAACCGAAAGCAGAAGCGCTGCCCCGCAAATACCACATGCCGTTTTTCTGATTTTTACGGAATCCTTTATATAACCTGAAAGCAGCACTGCTGTTCCAAGATATGCCGGAAGCATGGATTTTTCAAACCCCGAGCCTGCAATTACGAAAAGGCATACGATTAGAGGGACTGCATAACAAAGTCTCCATTTCGGGCTCAGTGCTTTTGCGGCATAGCCGCCAAGCAGATAGAGCCCAACCACAAGTAAAAGCTCTAATAGTATAAATGCCAAATCCTTGTATAGCATAGCGCACCTCCCTAATTCAAATCATCCTTTTCAAAATACAGATATCCAAGTATTAAAAACAGCCCCCCAATCAGAACCGAAGCCAGAACCGTGCCTGCCACATCTCCTGTCGAAAGTGCCGCATCATATACCATAATCTCCTTTTCCCCCACCAGTGTATAAGTACTCCAAGATGTAAAATCAAATAGCATCTGTAAATTTCCGATTCCCAGAAAAGTTAAATCCCCTGTCTTAAACAGCTCCATCCATGCACTTCCTGCCATGGGAACAACAAATCCCAATGCCATTACAGCATAGGAATTTTTTACAATATAGCTTATAAATACAAATTCGCAAACCAGCCTTAAAACCGGCAAAACAGACAATATATAGCGAAGGAATACCTCCCAGGCACTCAGCTCATCTCCCCATCCATTCATTATGCAGGCAGCGGCAATTGGCACTATATTTAATATTATGGTTCCGGCTGTTCCAATCAACAGACTTAACACTGCCCTGCCAAAATACAGCTCCTTTCGCAGATGCCCGCTCATCAGTTCATAATTAACCGTCTTGTCTATAAAGTCCTCTCCACAGATGCTCCCGGTAAGCATCAGTGCAAACATAAGAGCAACAGACATTATATACCCTCCATTTCCAGCCACATAGCTTCCGGCGGTAACTGTCTTAGAAGAAAATCCTATTTCTCCCAGCAATGTTGTACACTGCATAAATACCAGACCCACAAATACCACATAATTTAATTTATTTCTTTTCAGCTGGTAAAGCTGTGCTTTCATAATCTGTCCCATACCGCACCTTCCTTTGCTATTTTGTATTAATCTGTCAATTCATATCCTGCTTTTTAAACACCGCATATCCGACAGCCAGACATGCACCTCCTGCCAGCAGAGATACCAGAATGGTACCCAGCACCAAAGATGCATCCATTCCCGTCATATATACCAGAATATCCTCTCCACCTATATATTCAATCTTATAATTACCAAAACCAATTACCTCTCTCATATTTGTAATCACCAGTTGTACCGTTAGAGCCGTATCCGCAAGCCCTTCATAAACCATAATTCCAACCATCGATACCGCAAAAAATGACCAGCCAATCAGCATTGCCTTATAGCAATCCCTTAGTAAGAAAGCCAGCATTGCAAACTCGCAAATCAGGCGAAGCATCGGGAACAGGAAAAGCACACATCGAACTGCCGCAGCACCCAGATTCATATTATTTCCCCATCCATTTATCACAGTAATCCCTAAAACCGGAAGCACAAGCATTGCAATACCGCTGCCCAGCCCCCAGATTACACTCATAATCACTCTGCCAAAATAAACCTCCGCTCTGGAATGTCCTGCCAGGACTTCATAATTCATCGTTTTATCACCGGCATCCCAGCCACAGATTCTGGAAACCAGTATCACCAGCACCATTCCTAAACAGATTGGAAGCACTGACCCCAGCTGTGCCATAAAAAAACTGCCTGTCAGCTCACTTATATCAAAATCCATTAAAAGAGTCCCCGTGGGCAGTAACAATCCAGCCAGCAATACCAAAATGACAAGATTATCACCTCTTATTTGATAATTTTGTGCCTTTATTATATTCCACATTCTGCTCACCTACCATATCCATATAATACTGCTCCAAGTTCGCCTCTCTCATGCCAAGGGAAAGCGGAATCACGCCTCCCTCATATAACGCCTTGGAAATCTCCCTGATACCCTCTAAATGCTCATAAAGGCGGATACTTCCGTCCTCTTCTACATCATATTCTGTCACACCAAGACGGTCCTGCAATATCGCTAACGCCATGGCATCATTATCCGTGTGGATGTGATAATGCTCCCTGCAAAGTTTTTTCAGCGCATTTGCAGATACAGACTGAACCAGCTCTCCATGGTGAATGAAGATATAATCCGTACACAGCAGGGATAACTCACTCAAAATATGGGAGGAAATAACAATTGTGATATGCTCCTCCCTGTTCAGTTTTAATAACAGCTCCCGGATTTCCACAATCCCTTCCGGGTCTAATCCATTCACCGGCTCATCTAATACCATAATCTCCGGCTTTGTAAGCAGTGCATTGGCAATTCCCAGACGCTGGCGCATACCGAGGGAAAAATTCTTTACATATTTCTTACCGGTATCCGCAAGTCCCACAATTTCTAACACCTCATCTACACGGTGTTTATCCGGAATCCCCTTTTGCAATCTCTGCTTTTCCAGATTCTCCTTCGCAGACATTTTCTCCTTGGCATAAGGGGTCTCAATCATAAAGCTCATACGACTTCTTGCCTTTGCCAGACCTTTTTCTGTATTTTCACCATAGATAGAAATGCTGCCGTTTGTCGGAATCACCAGTCCACCTAACATTTTCATAATCGTTGTCTTACCGGCACCGTTTGGACCTATGAAACCGCATATCATTCCCTCCCTAATCTGAAAGGAGGCTCCTTTCACAGCCTTTTGCTTCATATACTGTTTTTCTAATTCCTTTACATCAATTAAAACCTTTGGCATCTTATCCTCCTTTTATATAAATCAATTCAGTAACTGCGAAATTCAAATATCTGATATCTATAATAAAAAAGAAATTTAAAGAATTTCTTAAATCTTGAAAAATTCCTTAAATTTCCTAATTAGCCGTATTTTATCCCTTTATGTGACATTCCATTCCAACCGTTAATTCATCCGTTTCCTTCTTTGCAAAAACCTCTATCTCCTGCCTGTCAGCCAAAAGCTTTACGATATAGAGCCCCAGCCCTGCCCCGGAACCCTGCCTTGCCCGATTTCCCCGGTAGGTACGCTCAAACAAATGGTCCACATCCGGATTTGTACCCGGCTGCAGTCTGTTTGAAAATGCAATCCGGCACACCACTTTTTCATGGACTTCCACAATCTCCATGGACAGACGAAAGGAACCCTCCGCATATTTTATCACATTACTCAGCAAGTTACTAAGCATCCGTGAAAACATCTGCTCATTCACAGACACTATGACGCTTTTTTCCGGAAGCTGGATATCCGGCACAAGATGGTGCGCCCGGATTACCGCCTCATGGTCCACAATAAACTGCTCCAGCAGTCTGGTAACGTCCACATCGGAAAGTACCACCGGTATACTCTCACTTTCAAGCACGGACAGTTCAAAAAATTCATTCACCATATTTTTTAAGGTTTCCGTCTTATCCTGACAAATAGACAGATAACCCTTTTCTGTTTCACTCATGGCACCATCCCGATCCATCATCTGCAGATTTCCCTTTATCACCGTAAGCGGTGTGCGCAAATCATGGGCTATATCGGAAACAGACTGCTTCAGCCTTTCTTCTGTCTGTTCTGCCTGAAGCTTTAACTGCTTCTGATAATCCAGATTACGGTTCATTTCCGCAGCCAGCTCCGTTAAATCCCTGTCAAATAAAGACACCCGGAGCTGACGGTTATATGTTTTCTCTCTCGTTAAAAGGAGCTCCCTTCGGAAGCTTTTCATTTCCCTCTTTACGAAAAAAATGTATAGCAGCAACATGGCACAAAGCAAAAGCAGTATCACGCTAATAACCATCCACATTTTACCTGTCCCCCTTTGTCCCGCTGCTTAACCGGTATCCGATTCCCCACACCGTTTCAATATAATCATGACCTGTAGCCTTTTTTAATTTGCTCCTCAGATTACTCACATGTACATTAATGGTATTATCCTCATAATAATAGGTTTGCTGCCATACCGACTCATACAAATTCGCTTTTGTAAATGTCTTTGTGGGGTGCTCCAAAAAAAGCTTAAGCAGCTGCATTTCTTTTGAAGTAAGAGCAATATCTTTACCCTGGTATTCCACCCGGTGTTCCGCCAAATCCATCCGCAGCTTGCCACAAACCAAAACATCTTTCTCTCCATCCGCATTTTGCTTTTTTGCTTTTCCGGACACACCGCTTCGCCGCAGAACCACTTCCATCCGTACTAACACTTCATCCAAATCAAAGGGCTTCAATATATAATCATCTGCCCCCATGCGAAGCATTTCCAGCCGGGTTTCCCTATCAGACTTAGCAGACAGACAGATAACTGGTGTGTCCGCATGGGTTCGGAGCTCTTCAATGAGACTATCCCCACTCTTATAGGGCAGCATTAAATCCATTAGGATAATACTGTATTCTTTATTCCGCAAAAGACAGGATGCCTTCCGCCCATCATAGGCGCACTCCGCCTCATAGCCGTGTTCGTTGAGAAATGTTACCAACATATCACTTATCTCTTTATAATCCTCCACAATTAAGACGGTTCCTTTGTTCATTCTGTCCTCCATCATACAATCTAACCAATGGCTTCTGCATTTATCCTATCAAAATTGCGAAAAATCGTCAAATCGACAGCGTTTTAAGACAGTTTTCCCTCATTCATAATATTCTTTATCTTCTCTATAACTCAAAAAAGGCCGCTCACCATATAACGACCTTTCCGGATAGTTTCCAACAGGATGTCTTTACTTTATTTATTGATGTTCTTCCAGCCAACGGACCGCACAGTGCGCCAAACAAGCGGAGCCGATTGGACAGACGTCCTCATTAAACCGAACCTTCGGATTGTGTGCTGGAGCATCCCCCCGCTCATCCATATATCCTGCCGAAAGATACATAAATACGCTGGGAACTTTCTCCGCAATCGTTGCAAAATCCTCAGAAGCACTGGCTGACGTGTCGGGAACAGGAGTCAGTCCGGGAATCGGTAGTTCTTCCATATAACCTACCATCTCATTCGTCATAGCAGAATCACATACTAGCGGTGGCACCTCAGAAATCATCTCAATCTCCGCTAATCCCCCAAATACTTCCGTGGTCTTGTGAACAACCTCCTTCAGCCGCCGGACCAGTTTCTCACGGCTGGTGCTGTCATTGGTGCGCAAGGTTCCCTGGAGGACAGCAGTATCAGGGATTATGTTGGGTGCTGAACCTGCGGAAAAATTGCCAATGGTCAGCACACAGGCTTTGCTGGGGTCTGCTTCCCGAGCAATCAGCGATTCCAAGCCAAGATAAATATGGACACCGATATTGATTGGGTCGATGGAACTGTGCGGATATGCGCCGTGGGCACCCCGCCCATGAATTGTGATTCGAAAACCATCCACAGAATACATCATGGTTCCGCCGCTGTTGTACATGAACAAGCCCACGGGCATCCTGCCGGAACTAACATGATAGGCCAGGGCTGCATCCACACCCTCCAGTATTCCATTTGCTATCATATCTTTGGCACCCTCAAAGGTTTCTTCCGCAGACTGGAACATAAATCGAACCCTGCCAGACAACATGGATTCATTTTCTTTTAACATCTTTGCCGCTGTCAGAAGCATGGCCGTATGGAAATCGTGTCCGCAGGCATGAGCCGCCTTGCCGGTTGGGCAGGCAAAAGGTTCGCCGCTTTCCTCTGGCATGGGCAGCGCATCCATATCTGCTCGGAGCAGGATTGTCCTGCCCCCTTCCTGACCCAATTCTGCAGTCACTCCATGCCCGCAGGGATGTGCATCCAATCCATATCCTCTCAACTGTTCCATAACATAGTTTTGTCCTTTTGGCATATGAAGACCCACTTCTGCGTTGCTGTGCAGCCAGCGGCGATGGGAAACAGTTTCCTCACGCAGTTCCAGTGCCCGTTTATAAAAATCCATAATCGTACCTCCTTAATTTTTTTCTCTATCTTCATGAGCATAATATACAATCATTATTATCTACTCCGTTAAGATTTCTGATTCATTTATAACACCTTTTTAGCATCTCAATATCCTAATATTATCTCCCACAAATTCCAGCCTACTCTTCAATAGTATGACAAACCATAGAAAAAAACAAAACCCCCTAAAAATGTATTCGATATTGTACTTTACACCTTTCATAACTTACAAAATCGTCAAACTTGCTTTACAACCAGTGCATCTGCTTTAGGCTTTCCCACTCCAACAAAACAAGGCATAAAATAATCTTCCTATATTTCAAACAGTACCTTCTCACTCACACAATTCGATAACCAGCATCGGCCAGAAGCTGTAGCGCCTCAAAAATTTTTTCTTCCTTAACAAATACATAATCCGTATTATATGTAGATATTACAAATATTCCTATGTTGTTTTCAGCCAGCAAAGTAGTTATTTTAGAGAGAACTCCAATTAATGAAAAATCTAAAATCCCCTGAATTCTAAATGCTTTCCAGCCATCTTCCTGTTCCATAACATTGTCTGGGACATTTTCCGTACGGCAAACCAATGATTTTTCTTCATCCGTTTTTCCTATAAAATAATACGCATCATCCATATTTACCAGCGTATAGTCTTTTACCTTACATACTGTAAAATCATAATCTATTTTCTTTATTTCCATCTCTTTTTCCCTTATCAAATCTAAATTCACCTGTAATCTCTCCACTTTGCAAAAGCAATTCCCTGTTTTGCATTTTCAAGCGAGCTAACACATTTTCCTGCCGGAATAGCTTTTCCAATTACCTTTGCTGCTGGTATGTTCCAAATAATCCAATGCGTAAATTCTTTTATCGGATGACTCAAATCTTCCAAAGTGATTGCAATAGTTTTAGCGCTCGGCGAAAGATTTTTTATGACAAACTCAGGCGAAACATCTTGACCATATCCTGTATGCTCAAGAAGAAATATACCCTCAGCATTTATTCCTCTACATTCAAATTCCAGAAGCTTATTATTTCCCAATTTTATTACATTCCTTTCCATTAGCACTTCCATTTTGAGGAAATAGCTCTATATTCAGTCATATTACTATATCGGTTTTAACAATTGTTAAATTCAATTTCGACCCAACAAATCTTATCATTTTTGTAAAACTCTCTTTTCACACATTATATCACAAGGGCGTATATTCTCAATAAACTCCTGCTTCTTTCTCGTTAAGTGTTCATACTATACCATCTACAAAATATTACCACAATCAACAAAGCACAGACCTCATACTTTAATCGTCAAGCATCCTTCAACCAATTCTTCACAATACTCTGAAATAATTCCGGCTGTTCTATCTGCAAATTATGCCCTGCTTTGTTTAAAGCACAATAAGTAGCATTCGGATATTTCTCTAGTAATTTAAATTGATCCTTGTATCCCACTTCCGTATCCTGCTTGCCAACTACAATCAGACAAGGCTTCATAAACGGAACATCCAATGCATCCACATCAAATGAAAATGCTCCATCCAAGACATAATCCAGGAAATGTCTGTCCTGCATTTCAATAGCCGGTAAAATATCTCTTTCATACAATTTCCAAACTGGTTCTGTCAGCACCACATTCATATATGTAAAACTATTATATTGTTCTTCTGATAAAGTCTGTAAAAATGTCTCATCCCACTCCATTACACACAAGGATTCTACTTGTCCATTTCTACATCCCGGATACACCAAAGGACATAGCAGTATTAAAGATTTTACCATTGACCGATACTTATTGACAAAACCTCTTGCCAAATATCCACCGTAGGATTCACCAGCTAGTATTACTTCATCACCTATTACATCTTTCACAAAATAATATAGTGCATCTAACATATCATCAGATGTCTTTATATCTTTACCAGCAACAGAATTTCCCATACCCGGCAGATCTATATAAATACGCTTATAACATATTGACAGATCTTCAAAAACAGGCTCAAAACATCCAGACATAATCCGTCTGTCCATCCCCCATCCATGAAGGAATAACATAGGCGTACCCTGTCCTATAATTTCATATTCAATTATAGTGCCATCAAGTTTATATTTGTCCATATAACTCTACTTCCTTATCTCAATACAATTTTCATATTATGATATTTTGCTTTGACATCCTCAAAACCAACGGATTTATAAAGTGGATATCCATCCTCCGTTGATTTTAATTCAATAACGCTCACATCCTGTGCTGCAGCATCCTCCAACATCATTGTCATAAGTTTCTTTGCGTAACCCTGACCACGACATTCCGGCTTCGTATAAACATTTAAAACGGTTCCCGTTTTTCCCGTAATAAATGATGGGCTCATCGGTTTTTCCACTATCAGCAAAAATGCGCACGAAACAATATCATCCTCGTCCCTTGCAACATACACCAACAAATCCTTGTTTATATGTTTTTCATAATAGACCGGCAACGATGCTTTTATCAAATACAAATCGTTGTCTATAATCGTTCCTAAATCCTCTTGCAGGTATGCAATTCGCAAATTTGTCAATGCACTTATATCTTGTATATCTGCTTTTCCAAATGTCATTGTTATCCTCCCTAAATTCTTGTCTGTATTCCTGAAAGTTTCCTTTCTATTAATCACTTATTGAGATTATATTTTGTCCCTGTAACCAAACACAAAAATGGTATTCTGATACTAATTTCACAGCAAACAAAGGTTGCCAAATAGGACAATAACACAGTACCTAATAAGAACAATTAAACTTATCAGCGATATATGCCATTATTGACATTAAAACTATTGTTCCAAACAGAAACGGAATAAACAATCTTTTTACTCTTTCAATAATATATTCCTTACTTGCCCTCTTTTGCAGTGCAAACTTCGTACTTATCCCTGCCAACACAAATAGTAAAGGCATAAAATAGGAACTAAAATGCTACTTATGTGGTGCAAATCGTTGATTTTACGTGGTGTTTTTTTAATGAATTTACTGTTTTTTAATGGAATATAATATGGTTTGAAATTTTTTGGGGTCAAACCGAGGCGAGTCCTCATATTTTAAATTGCTTTACCTCATCCTTTATCCATACTATTCACTTTTTTTCTCCAAGAAGCTCTCTTGCAAAGATGTAATCTTGCTTGCATATTGTTCTCTCCTCACATTCATCTATCCCTGTATTACAATCTCTTTTTCACTATCTATACGTCTCGATATATACCGAATAATCCTATCTATAATACAATTATTCCTATGCTGATACAAGTTGCCAAGCATATCGATTTTCAGATTTACCCATCCATCAATTAATTCAGTATTTGATTGATTATATTTCAGTTTATATGCCTTATTTGTCTCCAACACAGATATAGCCTCGCTCGCCCATGCACGCAGTTCGGTACTGATATAAGTTTCCTGACTCATATTATAATTTTTATCTAATTGTTCTTCACCCGAAATAAAGTCATGGGCATGCGACAATTCATGACAAATATTAGACAAAAGACTGCTGAGCACTTCACAATCTCCGTTTTCCTTTGCACAGAGTATTTCTGGGATTATAGAACTACGAAAAGATAAAGTCTTTGTTTTAGCTTCATAACTTGATGTATCAGCATTAAGATCAAGTGAAATCTTCTCATCCCTTTTATTAAGCCATAGAATAAGCTCTTTACATGTACCTTCCGGAATGATTTCGGCAATAGCCCTTAAAAGTTTCCCATTATCCCCATCCAATTTTCTTTGCACAACAGGAGTGGAATGGCTTTCTGCACAAGGAAATCCATTCCTATGCCCTAGCATATCACCAATATCCGATTCATATTTTAAATATTTTTTTAGCTGAAATCGAATATCAATATATGAGTTCTGTGAATCAGTCCTAGCATCTGGCTGCACAATCTTACCCATGCGGTAATTCATCCGCACATCATCCATGTGTTGTCCTGTCCTATCGGATGTACCTGTAGTATTCCGATCTCTTTTTTCTCCCTCTAACATCTCTTCTTGATTTTTAATCCGAATTTCTTGATGCATACTCTATCAGTCCCCCATTCACACTACACATTCTGACAAGCATAAGTAAGCATTACCTATATGTTCACTATATCATATTAGCCATGCTATTTCTACCAACTTTAATAACTGATTGTCTTTAAATGTCCGCTAGTTTCTCTGTTCATTTCCATACTTTTCCACCACCCTGCAAGAAGCCTGCTGTTTCATAGCGGATACTTTCTTCTTTTGATTGTTTTAAGCAACAAATTAGGAGATGTGAAATTCATCACATCTCCCGGAATACTGGTTCTTATTCAATTCTATAATATATCATTGCTATATAACCTCTCCACAATTATAAAAAAATACCCCCAATAATTAATTATATATAACTCCGCACACAGAATCAGCTATATTCATATCAAAAAATTTCTCCTCTAAATAAATATTTTGCTATTGATAGTAAGTAACTATTTTTTTACCGAAATTTTAAATGTTGCCTTTTTCCTGCTTCCATCCTTTGCAGTTGCTGTAATCGTAACCTTTCCTGCTTTCTTTGCTGTTACTACACCTTTGGAATTAACCGTTGCAACCTTGGTATTAGAAGATTTCCATTTAACCTTCTGATTATCCGCAGTTGCAGGTACAAGCTTCACTTTCAAGGTCTGCTTTACCTTTGCCTTCATGGTCTTGCTTCCGGTAATTTTCAGCTTGGTAACCTTAACCGCTTTCTTGGTGGCATTTAATTTTACAGCTGCCTTTCTGCCATCTGCCGTCTTAGCTGTAATCGTAACTTTTCCAGCCTTCTTAATCGTTACCTTTCCCTTGCTGGTTACGGTTGCAATTTTTTTATTTGATGACGTCCATGTAACCTTTGCATTCTTTGCATCTGCATTATCTGGCGTCACAACCGCTTTGAAGGAATAAGATTTCTTCACCCTTGCCTTGAGTGTTCCTGATACACTTTGACTGTTTAATTGAATGCTTAGTTTAGTCGTCTTCTGGCTTACCGTTACGGATGCTGTGGCTGTCTTTCCATCTGCTGTTTTTGCGGTAATGACTGCCGTACCATTTCCAACAGATGTTACCACACCGTCCGTTACGGTTGCAACCTTGGTATTGGAAGATATCCATGTAACTGTCTTGTCTGCTGCGTTAGAGGTTACAGTTGCTTTCAATATCTGTGTTGCACCAATCCTGTCAAATGAAAGGGTTTTCATGTTTAATGTAATTTTACTTTCCTGTGGATGCGTTACCGGATTTTCCGGATTATCTTTCTTTTCACCGCTATAGGTATATGGGATATTATTTACCTTTGCATATGTTTCAGCATAAGAATCAGGAGAAACTACTAATGCCAAACTGCTACAGCCGTAAAAGGCTTCATCTCTGATACTCGTTACACTTTCCGGTATCACTATACTTGTTAAACTGCTACAGCCCCAAAACGCACCATACCAGATACTCGTTACACTTTCCGGTATCTCTACACTTGTCAAACTGCTACAGTTTCCAAACGCAGTCTGTCCGATAGCCGTTACACCGTCCGGTATAATTACATCACCTTCACATTTCTTACCATCAATCACTATATGATTAACAATTACAATAGGATTCTCGTTTTGTTTATTTCTAAGCCACGGTGTATCATAAAACGCTGCAGACCCAATATTCGTTACACTGGCTGGTATCTCTATACTTGTTAAACTACTACAACCTTCAAACGCACTATCCCCGATACTCGTTACACTTTCCGGTATTTCTACACTTGTTAAATTGCTACAGTCCTCAAACATGCGTGCCCTGATACTCGTTACACCATCTAATATCTTTACACTTGTCAAACTATTACAACCCTCAAACACATCAGCCCCGATATACATTACACTTCCTGGTATCTCTATGCTTGGTAAACTGCTACAACCAGCAAATGCACACTCATCGATACTCGTTACACTTCCCGGCATCTCTATACTTGTTAAACTACTACAGTCTTCAAACGCACCCTCCCCGATATACATCACACTTCCTGGTATCTTTACACTTTTCAAACTACTACACTCCCAAAACGCATACTCATCAATACTCGTCACTGCCTTCCCGTCAATCATGCTCGGAATTACAAGCACCGTATCACTCCCACTATACCCTGTAATCGCTATTCCTCCACTCGCGCTCTCCGCATATGTAAAGTCTTCATATGCCTCCGCATGTACAGTTGGCATATTTCCTACCTGCACGTACACCATACATGTTATAAGCCCAATTAGCATCCATATATATGCTTTTACCCTTTTCCCCATAAAAATTCTCCTTCCCACAACGTTATGGCACATTAAATCTTTACCACTTGTCTTGTTCATCACAAATAAATTCCGCAAAATCTTCAATATCTGCTTCTCCTTTCTTGAAAATGGATCTTTTGGGGGCCATTCTAGAACTCCTCTATCTGCCATTTTAGTACAAATTTTTACTAAAATCAATAGTAAAAATTTGTACTAGATATAATATACATATCATATCATAATAGAGGGGATTTGTATGGATTATATCAGACAAATAAAAGATTTGAGACAGGATTCCGATTATACACAGGACTATGTTGCACACTATTTAGGCACTTCACAAACTATGTACGCACGCTATGAACGTGGTGCAAATGAATTACCAATTCGACACCTAATTGCTCTTTGCAAATTATATAATGTCAGTGCCGATTATATTTTAGGACTCGATTCAAATAAAAGGAACAGGAGATGAGGAATTCATCTCGTCTGAGAACATTTAAAAAGAGGGTCGCTTTTTCGACCCTCACAAAATTCGAGTGCTGTTTATATGGTGCAAATCCAGCTGAAGCCACATTATCAAGGGGCCATGGAACTTTATTTACAACAATACATAGCGTACTTTAATATTTAGGGGAAAAACTCTCCAGATATTTCCAAAGCTGCCCTTCACCATCCCTGTCACAGGCGCCAACAATATATACCACATTTTCATCATCTGCACTATCCAATATATAAAATGAGAGAAATTTCTGATGATAATCAACAGCATCTCTACCAGCCCATGTAACCTTATAACTCTGCTCTTCCCCTAGGGTAACTGGAGCATACGCAAACGAGCCATGTTCACCCAGACATTGTTCCATCACACTTACAAAAGCTTTTGCACCAAACTTTGAATCTTCACCCTCTAATTCTACATTGGAAAAATCCAAATAATCCAAGCAGTAAAAACTTCCAAATACATCCGTTATATTTTTCTGCATATAAGACAATAAATTGCTATCGTACTCCTCACTTTTTGTAAAGCTTCCCATAATTATACTTTCATAAATCGGCAGATTTTTCTTCTCTCTTTCCTTCTCTATAAAATGGTGCAAATCAGAAGATTTTTCCCTGTCATCCATCCATTTCACAATCGCCCATGGGCTAGCCTCATAATATCCTTCCGGGATATTCATATAACCGCTGGAAGGGCTTCCAACCCTTTCCTCTATCCCTGTTATCGGTGCCTTTTTCTCATTTTCTTTCTTCAACGAAAATGTGGAGAGCGAATCCAGACATTCCTCATAACCGGTTTTGTATTCGGCAGTAATACAGTGAATTGTGTTTTTTCTTTCCGGATTTTCGATAAAATAGATTAGATAGTGACTAATTTCTCCCTCTTCTTCCAAATCCCACCGACAACTCATGCCTAGCAAACCATTTATTTCAACTAGACTGCCGGTTGCAACCGCTCCATCTTTCTCTACTACTAAATTTTTTCTATCTGCCATCCTATCCGTAGTATGGCGCCACGCTTTCTCTGCTGTCAGCAGCCTCTCCTTTTTGCCATAGGTAAAATATTGATTCAGTCCCAAACCAATATAATCCTCCTGTTTCTGGTCTGCGGTCAATAAAGAAACAGTGATACATGCTTTTCCGGAAGGGTCATACAAATGTACCCCCTCCTGAATGCCATCTTGTTTCCCAGCATAATTCTCATTTTTCTCGTCAAATGAGCCTGCCATCACAAAACCTTTCGGCACATCAATATAACCATATATATTATTGCCCACTCTGGGAGCCTGATTGGAATATTCTAAAACCGTATCATCATAATGTGGTGTATCTATCCACATTTTCCAAAAAAACAGCCCTAATAATACTAAACTGATTATTGAAATCATCATCCATAAAATTATTCTCTTCTTTTCCATTCAGCCTTCCTCCCTGCTTTTCGCAGTTACTTTATACGCCTCTGTAACACCTATCACCAGATAAATACATTTTTACCATCCATCATTCCAATAAGTTCTTCTCCATTCCTATTTTATCTATTCCATCTGTTTCTCTCTCTGCCATAATACATAAAGAACTTTTCCATCCTTATCACAGTAATCAATTTCCTTCACTCCCTCTTCTTTCAAAGGAAATTGATAATCCATAAGCTTCGTATAGCAAGTGTGCGAATACCATGCCATACGAAAGTGGTCAGGAACATTTTCGCCGATATAGAACTTCAAAACCCCTTCTCTATTATCCACAATAATAATATCCCCTCTTGCGCTTAATTCTTCACGCCTTATATAAACTCCATCCTCCATAAATACAACTTCCATGTCATTCATCAAATCTTCTCCCACATATGTTACCGGTATCCAGATTACCTCACAGGCGATATAAACAGCAGCAAGCGCAATGAGCAGAATCATAATAATAACTGACCTTGCCAAAAGCTTTTTTCTAATCTTCTTTAATGGTTTAACATCTTTCTCTTCAACAATCGGAACATCACTCCTCATCTTTTCCAGTGTTTCCTTGCAGCTCTGACAACCAGAAATATGTTCTTCTAACATCTCTTTGCTGTCCTTGCTCAACACATCATCTACATATAACGGCATTAAATCATTGATAATATTACAGTTTATTTCTCTCATAAGCTTCCTCCTATCCCTTTTTATTTTTCTACTTATCGGTTACATCCTTTTCAGAGAATCCAAAATCTTCATTTTAGCGCGGTAATAAATTACTCTTGCCCAGCTTTCCGTTTTTCCATAAATTTCCGAAATCTTATAATAGGGCAATTCATGCAACACCCTTAACGTAAATACCTCCTTATAAGGCTCTTCCATTCCATCCAGAATCAAACAAATTTCTCTGGCTGACTCTTCATCCACTATACGGTTTAATGCCGGCTCCTTATCATCCTGCATATTCGACAACACATCCTCCACCCAGCAATCAGTTGCAATATGTTTTTCTTTTCTTATGTAATTTAAATAGTCATATTTGGCAATTTGACATAGCCAGATACGGATATCGCACTCACCGCGAAACTTATTTACCGACTGAATTGCCTTGCAAAAAGTATTTTGTGTAATTTCTTCTGCAACATCCCTGTTTCCAGATAATGAAAGGGCAAAAAACAACACGTCCTTATAATACTTCCTGCAAATAACATCTATCTCTTTTTCATGCTGTTTCACCTTCTCACTCCCTTCTGGCAATATAATACTTAGCTTGCAGATTCACCGGTTCTATTAATAAGACACACAAATTCACTTTGCGTTACAAATAATTAGATAAAAAAAGTAAAAAAAGAATATAGCCTTTCCTATTACTTGAAATTTTTTTACAATATAATACGTTTTGGAATTTTTTAAGGTCAGCGAGGTCAGAACACTCTTCATCATCCATTTTTCACCATACAAAAAAGGCTTCCCGATTTCTCGGAAAGCCCTTGAATTTACTCTATTACCCATCATCCACTCAACTAACCTCAATCTGTGCTAATGCTTGATTTCGCTAAGTTTCGGGATGGGCTTTCGTACTAAGCTCATGCTTCGTCAAAGACTCACATTCGCTGAGTGCTCAATGCCTACTCGATGATAGTAGCAACACGACCAGAA
>ULOF01021300.1_pt1 | contig 29177 bp, 20 predicted proteins | sample 1952371 | NCBI WGS metagenome assembly ULOF01 (sample SAMEA4835597, study PRJEB28245) | human gut metagenome | biome: gut microbiome; material: fecal sample | place: Denmark | collected 2008 | reverse complement strand
ACAATTCACAAGCCGCCGCAATAATAATAGCGGTGGGTTTTGCTTTTAAGTTGTCCTCTGCCCCCGGGATTATTTCCTCGGAATTCGGCTCGTCTACGTTTTGGATTTTTCTCGGTTTCACTGCCGTGGAAGGCGTTTGCGCCGCCTTTATATTTGCTTTTGCACGCATGGGCGGCGACGCACTTTTGAGGGCAACGAACAGCGTTGCATACAAGATTATCTGTCTCTTTGCGTCCTGCTGGCTCGTGCTGAAAACCGTGTTTTATTTCTGCTACTGCACCTCGTACCTGACCCACGAATTATTCACGGGAACGCAACCTTTTCTGATTTACGTTTTGTTTTTGTTGCCCGTAGTATACCTTGGATTGAAAGGCACTCGCGCAATCGCGAGAAGTTGCGAACTCTTCGCTCCGCTGTTTTTGGCGGTGATAATTCTCAATCTTGCGTTTTTGGATTCGGACTTGGATTTCGGACGAAATCTGCCGATATTCTCGAAGCAACCGAGCGAGATACTTCTCACGATGCCAAAGTACGGACTTTGGCTCGGCGATTTGTTCCCTTTCGTCTTCGTGCGACTTCGCAACAAAAAACAACCGTATATAACCCTCGGCATCGCAACCACGTGGGCGATTGCCAACCTTATCGTACTCATCGGAGTGGCGCTTTACGGCAACGCGCTCAAAATGGTCAAAGACTTGCTGATACACATTGCGAGTTTCAACCAACTTTCGCTTGAAATCGGTAGAATGGAATGGACGAATCTGTTCGGCATAATAATGATGTCGCTTTATTCGCTTGCGTTTTTATACGACGGCGCAAATGAAGCGTGCAAGCGTGCGCTCGGCTTGGACGCACCGTCAAAAATCATATGTCCGATTGCAGTGCTTTGCAGCGCTCTTTTCTCCTCTTCCTTGCAAGAGGTGACGGACGTTGCTTTGGGCAATTTCGGATATGCGTTGAGCGCTGTCGCTTTTGCCTTACCGGTGGCGCTTTTCGCCGTTGCGAAACATAAAAAGAAACGACTTCCGCATCTGTACGCCGCCCTCGATTGCGAATACGTTTCGATAGCAAAACTCGAAGCGCTACCTGACAGCGAAAACGACGGAGTGCTTTTCTCCTTCAAGCAAAACGCAACCAAAGGAGAAGCGCAATGAAAAAACTCAAAATATCTTCATATCTTATGCGCACGAAATGGTTTGTGTTTTTTGCAATCGCAGTGACGCTCATCGTTTTCGGAAGACTCGTTGAAACGCCGTCGTTGTCAAAGTCCGCAGTGGTGCTCGGCATAGGCATCGATTACGACGAATCGGAAGAAACGTTTGAGGTCAGCACACAAGCGGTTTTGGTCGGCTCGTCAAGCGGCGACACCTCGCAAACTAGTTTCGTATGCACTTCTGCAAAGGGCGGAACGATTGCGGGTGCGCTCGACGTCATTGCGCGCAAAATGGGTTTAATCATATCGCTTTCGCACTGTAACGTCGTGTTTGTGTCAACTGCGGCGTTGAAACTCGACCATATGCAACTCGTCTACCCGTTGACGGGGATGTACGCTTTGTCCGAGCAAACGATATTCGTCACAGGCAACAAATCTCCCTCGGAAATGCTGTCTTTGCGCATCGGAACGACCATAAGTTCACCCTTCTTTTTACAGCAGGCACTCGTCAACGAAGAAGGTTCTGACGGGATGATTCGCACCACCGCAAAAGACTTTCTTGCGCGCTCTTTGTCAAGGAGCAAATCCAACGTTATTCCGTATATCGTTGCTCAAAAAACGGACTCTCCTCTCACCGAAACGGGAGGCGGCGACGACGATACTTTTGAGTTCGACATATCGCGCGCACTTGTTTTCAACGACGAAAAGAACTATATTCTCGAAAACGAATACGCAGAGATTTTGGCACTTTATCACAGTCACGACGTGACGGGAACTCTCAATTACACCGCAATAGACGGGGGTACTATCGAATTCAAAATACTCAAAAAAGACGTAAAAACCAAAGCCGACAAAAGAAACGTGACTGCAAAGATATTGCTTTCCGCCGACTTTGCCGACGTCCAAAAAATTCCCACAGACAAAGTGCTTTCAACCGCAGACGATATAGTCGTCCGATATGCCGACGCTCTTGCCAAAGACATTGAAAAACGACTTTCCGAAATGTACGAATTGTCAAAAGAAATAGGCATAGATTTTCTATCCTTGCAATCCAAAGTTTATCAGTCCGTCGGGCGCACTCTCGAGGAAGACTGCTTGGACACTCTCACGTTCACTCCGAAAGTTGCCATATCGGTTCGCGAATCCGGTTGAAAAACGGCGCTAAAAAACACTTTTTCGATTATCGGCATATACTGCCGATGAGGTGACGTATGGATTTTCTTCTGCCCGACGACGAAACGGTCAAAAAAATGTGCGAGGAATATGCTTCGAGCCTGAAAGCATCGGCGCTATCCTACATAAAAGAGGCAACCGACGATTACGGCGATCAATCGCTTGATAAAATCTCTCACACACGCACGCGCTCTGCGCCCGATATACTTGATATAAAAGTTTTATTTCTTTACATTGTTCTGTTTTTGAGGTATAATGCAAGGTATGGAACTCAAGTTTATGACTCCGACAGAGGTATGGGAGGGGTTCGATCCGCGCATAGCGCCTTTGGAAGCCTCAATAATCTCGTGTCAAACAACGGATAACATCGTCTGCTCTAAGCAGATCTTCACTGCGGAAACCTCAAAAGAGGGGCGCATTCGTGCATGTTGCAGTTTTTATTACGACGCACGCTGGCAAGACGCACGTCCTGCCGTTTTGGTGTTGCCGTCGTTTGAGAATCCGCACTCGGCGGACGCAATGCGTATGCTCGTCGAAGAAGGTTTTGTGACCTGCGCGCTCGATTATTGCGGCACAAAAGAAGATTCAAAAACGTCGTATCCTCAAGATTTGAGTTTTGCCGTTTATCCCGAATGCAAAGAGCATCTTGACGACATAGAAAACGGTGCGCGCAAGACGCCTTGGTTCGTATGGACGGAAGTCGCAAGACGCGCAATAAGCTTGATGCAAGAGCAAAGCATCGTGCTCGCAGATCGTATCGGAATCACCGGATTCGGCATCGGCTCGCAACTCAGTTGGCTGGTCGCAGGCACTGACAAACGCGTGAAATCTTTGGTTGCCATCAACGGCGGAGGTTACCGTTGGGCAGAGCATAACGCAAGATTTTTAGGTAGTGACATACCGTCTGGCGACGAGCAACTCGCATATTCGACCGGCGTCGGTGCAGAAACGTACGCCATGTTCGTCAACTGTCCCACTCTTGCCGTAGTCACACGAGATTCTATATGCTGCGACCTTGACAGAATGGGCGATATGCTCGATCTCGTCAAGTCCGACGTAAAACAACTCATAGTGTCAGATTCGTGTGATATGCAAATCACAAAGAGCGTCTATCTGGCAATAATTATGTGGCTGAGAACTCATCTGGCAACTTCAACGACGCCGTTAGTCGCTCCTACCATGCGTTTTGAAACGACCGACGGAAAACTGTACGTCAAAATGAGCACCGTTACAAAAGCCGACAAGCGCACGCTTTTCGTCAGTTACGGCGAACCGTCCTCGAAACAGAGATATTGGCAGTCTTTCGACGTGCGTCAAAAAGTCGGCGAACACGAATACGTGTGCGACGTACCCGTTTACGACACCGAAGAACTCATCGTTGCCTACGCAACCCTCGTCTACCCCGACGAGAACGTGATTTCCACAAAAGTCGCAAGCATAATCCCTGCAAAGCACAACGTCGAAACCGTCGAAACGACGCCGAGAATCTCGAATATAATCTACGACGGAAGCATGGGAAAAGGCAATTTCATTGCAAAGACAGACGATACACTGCTTGACGACGACATTCTGTTCGTTGCGGAAGGTCCGTTCTCGATAAAAGGCATATCTGCAAAGAAAGGCAACATAACCCTTTGCAGAAGCATACAGGAGATGTCGTCGATAAATCGTTCTGCAATTTTGCATATCGACGCCTATTCAAAAGAGACAAGAGGGCTGAGCGTATCCGTTTACACCTATCCCGACCTCAAAAAATACACTGCTCGCACAAAGTTGAAAGGCGGAGAATTCTGGCAAAAACTGCTGTTTGAAACCGCAGATTTCAAGAGCGAAGAAGGACGCACCCTATCCTCGTTCTCGGTGGTCAAAGCAATTGAAATCGAGGACTCGGACGGAATCGTTCTCAACAACTTTTTGTGGATTTGAAAATAATCGAATTCGTCGATAATATACTTTGATATGCGAACAATTTTATTTATACAAGACCCGCCGTTAGAAGATCCGAAAGCACGCACTAGGCGCATTGCCACGTCCGTTGCAATCGTGCTTTTGGTCATTGTTTTGGCAATAGCGACTGCGCTTCTTCTCAAGTATTTCGTTCTTGACACGTTCACGGTTGACGGAATTTCCATGTACCCCACCCTCGACGGCGGAAACGGAGCGAATCTCGACGACGACGAAAACAACGGCGAAACGCTGTTTTTGAATAAAATGGCAAAAATAAAACGGGGGGATATCGTGGTTTTCGTTCCCGACAAGGGGACGTTTGCCGGCAGAACGCTCGTTAAGCGCGTGATTGCAATCGGAGGCGACCACGTCCAAATCAAAGACAATGCGGTATATCTCAACGGACAACTTCTCGTTGAAGATTATACAAACGATCAAGAGCCCGCAATTTACGATCAAGATCTCGACTTCTACGTCGAAGAAGGCAACGTGTTTTGTATGGGTGACAACCGCAATCACTCCTCCGATTGCCGCGTATTCGGGCAAGTGAGCCTCGACACCGTCGTCGGAAGATGCTTTTTGATAAAAGGGCTTGACGGAAAACTCCGAAAACCCTGATCTTGCTATAGATATAGCATTTCCCTCCCATCCGCCCGCAAAATTCAGTTTTAAGTCATCGCTCGTGCGATGATTTTTTTATTTTTCCTCAACGTAATGGATATACTCGATGCTCCTCAACGCCTCAATGATTTCGTCGTGAGTTTTGTATTTTTTGAGTTCTTTGCTCTCGATGGTGAGTTTCAGCGCATACACGCTCAATCCCGAATTGATGAACGCAGAGTTGAGTTCCACGTCGTCTATGCGCATTCCAAGTTCTCGCAAAGTGGTCATAAACGCGGGCAAATCGTTTTTGTTGAGCAATTCGAGATGCAACTCGAAGTGATTGGAGCGCTGTTTCAGGTATTTTTCGAGCGCGGGGAAAAACTGCAAAATCACGATATACACGGCGGCAAGAATAAGCGCGACGGTATAAAGACCTGCGCCGAACAGCAATCCGAAAATACTGCACGTCCAAAGCCACGCCGACGTCGTAAGTCCTTTTATCTGATTCTTTGCGCCGAACAGAATCGAGTTTCCGCTCAGCATTGCAGTGCCTATCACCGCACCTGCCGAGCAAATCGGAAAAGCAAGTCCCAACGCCCTGTCGATAATCATACACGAAGTTGACGCAAGCGACAGCAAAATGAAGGTTTTAAGCCCTGCAGTATGCCCTTTCGTCGAGCGTTCACAGCCGACGTAAAAGGCGAATATAAAGGGTACGATAACCCTCAAAAGTATGGAATAAACCGTGACGTTCCACGCCCATTCCCCCATAAGTTTTGCAAGCGGATCAATATAATTCATATCTTCCTCCTATCTCTTTACACGTTGTCTCGAATTGAGAATATAGTATTCTTCTGCCGCCTCGTCGAAAGCGTTTTCTTCTTCGGTTTGTCTTTCGGGAGCAGGCAGAGATTGCCTGATTGTTTGGATTTTTTCAATCAAAAGTTGCACTTCGTTTTTCTGCTCGGACCCTTCTATTTGCGAATCGGGCACTACCTTGTCGATATCGTTTGAATACGACTTTGACAGATACAACGACAGTTTTGCGCAGGCAGGACCTATGAGTTCGTAGAGCACGCTCGAGGCAAGAATTATGGTTTCCATTGCGCTGCCCGTTTCACCGCCTATCGTGCGCGAAGCGAGCGCGGCAAGACCTATGGCAACTCCTGCTTGCGGAATTAGTGCAAGCCCGAGCCAATTTCGCACTTTCGCGTCTTTTTTGACGCACAGACAACCGAGGAACGAGCCTGCGTACTTGCCTGCGATTCGCGTGAAGAAATATACGACGCCTATAACGAGCAAGGACACTCCTGCCACCGAACCGCCCGAACTTACGAGCGCGTCGAGTTTGAAATTTACACCCGAGCGCACGAAGAAAAGCAACAGAATGGGCGGCGAGAAATAGTTGAGTTGTTTGAACAATTTGTCGTCTTTTGCCACGTTTCTGTACACCGTGCCCATTGCCATACACCCAAGAAGCGGCGATACGTCAAGCAACGTGCAAAGTCCGCAAAACGAAAAAATAACGGCAATTGCAATGATAAGACGATTGTCCGTGGAGTGCTTTCCGAGCAACAATTTGAGCAAAAACCCCAACGCTCCGCCAATCACGAACACGACTATATTGTATATGATAGGAAGCGCAACGTTTTTGAACGTCACAACGCCTGCAAGCGACGCCGTGGCGACAGCAATTGCCACCGAAAACGCTACGAGTCCAACTACGTCGTCGAGCGCAACGACTTGCAAAAGCGTATCGACGAAATCGCCCTTTGCACCCGTCTGGCGAATAGTCATCATCGTAGACGCAGGCGCTGTTGCCGCCGCTAACGCACCGAGAACGATTGAAAACGCAAGACTCAACCCGAGTGCAAAATACATCACCAAAAACACGACCAGCGACGCAAGCAATGCCTCGAAAACCGTAATAACAATATTCTTTGCACCGTTTTTCTTGAGCGTGGACAACGTGAAAAATTCACCCGTGCTGAACGCGATAAACGCAAGTGCGATATCGGCAAGAAAACTCATCCCTTCCACCACTTGCGTAGGGATGACGTCGATGCAATACGGGCCGATGATGATTCCGGCAACGATATATCCCGTCACGTTGGGAAGCCTTAATTTTTTCGTAACGCGCGACATAATATAGCCTGCAAGGAGCATTACTGCTATGGATATTATCGCTTGTCCCACCGATGAAAAGTTTTTTAGCAACATTTTCGCCTCTTTGGCAATGAAAATTCAAATGCCTCTTGTTTGTTTCGTGCTAATATGCTATGATGATTAAAACATAAAGTCAAATTATGATAATTTATGAAAACATAAATCATCGTAATAATAGGAGGATATCGTGTCATTGCTTGACGACAAACTTGAAACATTCATCACCGTGTGCGAAACCAAAAACTTCACCAAAGCGGGCGAAATTCTTTCGCTGACACAACCTGCTGTATCGCACCACATCAAAAAACTCGAAGAAGAACTCGGCACTCCCGTTTTTTTGAGAAAAAAAGGCGAAATCGTATTGTCCGAAGAGGGTGAAATCGCACTTTTGTATGCTAAAAGAATGCGCGCGCTTTGCGAGAAAATGAAGGACAAAATCAAAAACGCAAAGACGAACATATACAAAATTCGTATAGGCATCACCCACACGCAAGAAAGCGGGCTTATGATCGAGGCATTGTCGAAAATCGCACTCGGTGAAGATAACGTATCGATAACTTTTATTACTGATACCATAAAAAATCTTTATAATATGCTTGAAAACTTTGAGATAGATATGGCGATTATCGAGGAAAAACCCACAAATCCCGACTTCAGATTCACAATAATCGACACGGATATGCTCGTATGCATTGCCTCGTCGCAAAACCCCGTTGCGAAAAAAGCGTCAATATCTTTGCAGGAACTCAAAAAACAGCATTTGATTTTGCGTCTGCCCTCCTCGTCCACGCGAGAAAAATTCAACGCCGCACTCGAATCAATCGGCGAATCGGTGGACAACTTCGACGTTATAATCGAGGTTGACAGCATCGCCACGATACGAAATCTCGTCAAAAAAGACGTCGGGGTATCCATTCTTTCCAAAAACACCTGTTATAAGGAAATACGCAAAGGACAACTTGTTGCGCTCCCCATCGAAAATCTCAGCATGACGCGCGAAACGACGATCGTATATCACAAGACTTTCACTCACACCGAAATGATTGCCCGCATCGCAAAAGTGTACGGAGAAACGGTTGCATCCAAAGCATAAAACTGTAATACACCGTGACGAATCTGACGAAAAATCGTACATTTGTATATTGATTTTCAAATAAAATATATTTATAATTTAACTATAACGCACATGCGAAGTGAGGAAATTATGAAACTCGAAAAACTCAAGCAAAACAAAGGGCAAAGCGCAAACTATATGTTTGACTTTATCTCGCACGTTACGTCCGCTTTCGGCAAACGCGATTGCGGAAGTCAATGCGAAAAAGACGCTATCAACTATATGGCACAAGAAGTCGCTCCCTACGCCGACTCCGTGACCACCGAAAAATACGACGTACATACGCTCGCGTTTATGGGCTGGATTTACATCACGGTGACGCTCATTCTCGGAGCTTTCGTCGCTGCGTTTTTTATGCCCATGCTCTCGCTCATTTTCGTCGCAATCGGCATGGAAATAATGATTTTGGAGTTCGTGCTGTATCGCAAGGTCGTTGATCCGCTCTTCCCAAAGCGCGAATCCCTCAACATGATGGCAATCAAAAAACCGACCGGCGAGGTCAAACGCAGAGTCATCATAAGCGGACACGCAGACGCCGCTTACGAGTGGACTCTCAACTACTATCTCGGCGGAAAAGCGTTTATCGCGCACTTCCTGATTTCTATCGTCGGCATATTGTATCTCACGGCAGTCGCAATCGCGGAGTGCGTAATCGGAGGTATGTTCAAGCCCGTTGAAAACACGTCCTTGCTCATCGCTCTCGGCGTAAGCGGCGCATTCGTGCCGTTCTGGATTCTTATGTACTTCCTGTTCAATCCGCGCATCGTCGCAGACGGCGCAACGGACAATCTTACAGGTTGCGCAATGGGCATAAGTTTTCTCAAAGCGCTCAAAGACAACGGCGTAGAATTTGAAAACACCGAAGTCGGTTGCATCTGCGCAGGCGGCGAAGAGGCAGGTTTGCGCGGCGCAAAAGCGTGGGTAAAGGCGCACAAAAACGATTTCAAAGATTGCCCCACGACCATACTTTGCCTCGACACTTTGCGCGAGCAAGACCATATGCTTGTCAATCACAAAGATATGAACGGGCTTATCAAATGCGATCCCGAGGCGACTCAAATTTGGCTTGACGCTTGCAAAGAGGAATGTATTGCTTGCAAAAAAGGAAGCGTTGCTCTCGGGGCAACCGACGCCGCAGCATACACGGAAGGCGGCTTCAACAGCGTTTGCGTGACGGCAATGAACTTCAATTTACCGCGCTATTACCACACGAGACTTGACGTTGCAAAGGACGTTGACAAGGATTGTCTTGCAAACACGTTTGGAATCCTCTGCAACTTCGTCGAGAAAATCGACGAGCAAACGAGATAAGGCGTTTTTTGCACAAAACGGTAGTTTATGGCGAAATATCCGCAAGATAAAAACCGTTTTTGTGCAACAAATATGAAAATAACGAAATATTTATGCTATCGCATTGATATATTATATTGATAAAGGAGAAAGAGATTATGGGAGAATATTCAAAGTATATCGACCCAAAAAGACGCGCCGTACCAACCCCTAAAAGTATGGTTGACGAAAAAGGCATATGCGCATTCGGAACGTTTGACAAAGAATTCGAGCAAATGGATTTGGTCAAACTCAAAAAGCCAACTCGCGCTCCGCAATGCATGAACCGCCTCAAACTTACGCTTTGGGAAGCAACCGAAGTTCACCTCAAAAACGGCGTGTTGCTCGCAGTCGTATGCGATATGGGCATCTTCGGAAAGACGCTCAATATCTTCTACGACAAACGCACCAAAAAAGTTTACTGCTGGGACACCAACCTCAAGTCAAAAGACACCGTCATTGCGCCCAACCTCATCAACGGCGCGGTTGCGGAAGGTCAAACCCCCGTATCGCACGTCAAATACGTCAACAATTTCCAAGACGGCAAGTGCGAACTTAGCGGCAACCACAAGGGCAAATGCCTCATCACCGTCACACGAAAGGACAAAACCATAGTCAAGGCAATAAAGGAAAACTACGGCGAAGCGACCATCGAATACAACTTCACTCTCACCCGCCTTTCAAAACCCTGCGTTGCAAGCATACCGTTTGGAAAGAATCGTCCTCTTTACAGCCAAAAAGACTTCTTCAAGGCAGAGGGCAGACTTGTCATCAACGGCGAAGAAATGCTCACCGACGATGACAGCACCGCAGTCGTTGACGACCACAGAGGATTCTATCCCCGTCGCGCACACTACGACTGGGTGACCACCATGGGCAAATGCAAGGTTGACGGCGAAGAAAAATGGCTTGCGTTCAACCTCACTCGCAACCAATCCATAGACCAAGAAAAATACAACGAGAACATTCTCTGGCTCGAAGGCGCAACGAGTATCCTTCCGCCCGTCAAGTTCACAAGAAGTCCCGAAAGCAAGGATTTCTACGACCACTCCGAGTGGATAATCAAAGACGAGCACGATATGGTCAATCTCAAATTCAAGGTCTACAATATGAACCCGATGATAATGCACGCACTCGTCGTCAATATCGACTACTACGTCGCATTCGGAGAACTCGAAGGTTATCTGCGTGACGAAGACGGTAAGAAATACGTCCTCGACGGCATGATGGGTATGGGCGAAGACAAAACTCTTCTTCTGTAATTTAAACCTACTTTAACAGATAAAAAGGAATCGCACGCGCGATTCCTTTTTATTAATTATTATGTATTTCTTCAAAATACGAATAAGTTAACCATTTGGCATATTTATTGGCTTCCATCTCAAGACTTTTTTCAGGGCGTTTTTCATCTTGGAAAAAGAACCATTGGAAATAGTGGGTTAGTTCATGCGCTAAAGTAAAAACGAGGTATTCGAAGTCAGTATCGCACGCAATATAAATCCGTGGTAATTTAGTGCGCGTTTTGCTTTGCTAAACCCTAACTTTTGCCATATTTTGCCCGAACGTCTTTCTTTTTGAGTGGCACTATAACCTTTATAAATAATACTTTTTATTTGTCGTAATCATCCAAAAAACTATGCCTTACGCCGTCTTTCTTATACGCTATCACAGTGTTGAGTTGCACGTTTTCGACGCTCTTGAAAATGCACTTCTCAACGTCGGGATTCGTCTTTTTCAACTCTTTGATAAGCATTTTGGTTTCTTGCCTTTTTGAGCGATTCTGTCCGTTGTTGCAAGAGGTGCAAGTGTCGGTAAATCGGCAAGCGCATTGTATAAAATGCAATCCGTTGAAATCTCTCCACGCCTTTATGTCGTCCTCTCTGATGAGGTAGAGCGGGCGAATCAACTCCATTCCCTCGAAGTTGGTGCTGTGAAGTTTAGGCATCATCGACTGAATCTGCGCACCGTGCAACATTCCCATAAGGATGGTTTCTATCACGTCGTCGTAGTGATGACCGAGTGCGATTTTGTTGCATCCCAACTGCTTGGCGAAATTGTAAAGATACCCTCTTCTCATACGTGCGCAAAGATAGCACGGCGATTTATCCACGTTGTAAACAGACTCGAATATATTGGTCTCAAACACCGTTATCGGCACTTTAAGCCGCTTTGCGTTCTCCTCGATAATCTCACGGTTTGCTTGCGCATACCCGGGGTCCATAACGAGATACTTAACCTCGAAGTCGATATTGCTGTGCCTCTTGTATTCCTGAAACAGTTTTGCCATCAGCATCGAGTCTTTTCCGCCCGATATACACACGGCAATTCTATCTCCGTCCTTTATCAATTCGTATTCTTTTACGGCTTTATAAAACTTTCCGAAAATATCTTTCTTAAACTTCCCCGTAATGCTTTGCTCGACCCTCTTGCAGAAATCGTCGTCAACCTGCTTTTTCATTTGCACGCACAAGTATTCCGAATATCCGCCCTGCAAACTGTATGCGTCAAGCCCTTGCTCGCAAAACTGCTCGGCAATATCCACGCTGAGTATGCCCTTTGCGCAGTAAATCACAACCTTTTTGGCTTTATCCGTCGGGGGATTTTGCCTTAAATCGTCTTCACTCACACTCACGGAATCGGGTATAAAACCGTACGCCCTATCCGTTTCGGGGCGTATATCGAAAACGATGCGCTCGTCGCCGTTTAGTTTTTCAAATTCTTCAACCGTAATTTCCATCATTCACCGTCTTTCACCGTTGCTTTATCAAAACAAAAAAATCGGAAAAAAAAAGCGCTCATTTTAGAGCGCCTGTGGCGTTCGTGAAGGGATTCGAACCCCCGACCTGCGGTTTAGGAAACCGACGCTCTATCCTACTGAGCTACACGAACATCTCCGATTAGCTTTTTCGCTAATATAATAACAAATAGCACGCAAAAAATCAAATATCTATTGCGTTATTTATCAAATCTTGCGTATTTGATAGGTTTTCTTTCAATTTCGCATATCTTCAACGAATGACGTACTGCGTTTATAATTTCGTGGTACATACGCTATCGCTAGTTCCACTGCACAAACTTCGGCACGCAAAGCGTGCTCAGCGAAGTTTGTGGTACTCACTTCGTGCGTGACAATTCAAGAATCTCGGCACATCCTTTGTGCCTTTGCTTCGTGGTACGTACGCTATCGCTAGTTCCACTGCACAAACTTCGGCACGCAAAGCGTGCTCAGCGAAGTTTGTGGTACTCACTTCGTGCGTGACAATTCAAGAATCTCGGCACATCCTTTGTGCCTTTGCTTCGTGGTACGTACGCTATCGCTAGTTCCACTGCGCAAACTTCGGCACGCAAGGCGTGCTCGTTTTTATATTCGTTTCGACGTATGCGCAAGCGCAAGTCGAACAAATATAAAAAACTGAGTGCACACAATGTATGCACTCAGCGAAGTTTGTGGTCGGAGTAACGGGACTTGAACCCATGGCCTCTTGACCCCCAGTCAAGCGCGCTACCAAACTGCGCCATACCCCGATCTATATTATCTCAACGCCGCAACGGATCGCTTTGTCGAGTGGTTTTCTCTTTAGCATAGGTATTGTAACTCATATTTTCGATTTTGACAAGCAGATTGAAAAATATATAGAAAAAACTAAAAACCTTTTTTGCAAAACGGCATATAAATCTCGCGCAGAAACCCCGACACGCAGAGAAAAAGCATTTTATATATGGTTAGAAGGCGGAAAATCGTTTTTTTATGCGGATAGAATAGCGATTTTGCAAACGTGTCCGAAATTCCGTGCATTTGCGATAAAAAAATATCGCAATAGAATGCCAAAATGTTTGCCAAATCCTTTTTATTTGTGTACAATATGTTCAATTGAGTTGGATAAATGCGGCAAATCCGCTTAACATTTTCAACGACTATAACGTAAACGGAGCATATGACACAATGGACAAAATTGCATTGCAAGCAAAACTCGACGAGCAAAAATGGAACGATAGCGTCAGCAATCACCGCGATATGTGCGGCGCATACGACTATTGCGCTTTCTGCGACAAGACGGTCGCTCTTCCCTGCGCAACGGCTTTTGAGGAAATGAACAAGCCTCAAATCTTGCCCGCAAAAGAACTCGAGCGTCCCGTGCAAGTCGCTATTGACGAAATCGTGGCGGACGAAGAAAACGTCACGGATCTCCACTCTTCTCTCGGCAAGAAGTTCGATTATGACAAGGTTATGGCAAAGAAGGCCGCGCGCAAGAGCCTCACTTTTGCAGAGAAATATGCGTTTGCGGACGATATAATCAAAGAACGCTATGCCATTCTCAAAGACGCACTCACCGCAACTCCGAAGGGAACGCCGAAGATCAAGAGCAGAATCAGCAAACAATGCGATACATATAGACGCGAAGGCGATATCGTCGCAAAGATCACCATCATCGGCACGTCGTTGCGCATCAACCTTCCCCTCGATCCCGACGCAGAGGAATTCAACGACGGACGCACACCGCACACTTCAACGGGTCACAAGAAAGTGTACGAGGAAGTTCCTTTCCAATTCAAAGTCAACAGCAAACTTGCATTGAAGCGCGCCCTTGCGCTCATCGACCTCGTAAAATAATTTTTTTCACAAAAGATAAAACCAAAAGCCGTCTTATGCAAGGCGGCTTTTACATTTAACTCTCATCCTTTTACCACTCAAAACAGCAAAACAAATCCCGTCAAAAATGACGGGATTTGCGCAATCTAACCGAGTTTTTCTCGTATATCGTTTTATCTCATACCCTTGTCGTAAGGTATGCCTTCCGCCTTCGGGGCTCTCGACTTTTTGGACGTAAATGCAAGAACTATGAGCGACACGATGTACGGAAGCATATTGTAGATTGTGCCGTTGATTTGCAAATTGGCGAGCCAGTCGATGCCGATATAAACGTTTGACAACGCCCTGAACAGACCGAACAGCAATGCCGCGAGAGCGATTCTTATCGGCTTCCATTGTCCGAAAATCATAACTGCAAGAGCAAGGAATCCTGCGCCTGCGACGCCGCTGTCGAAGTGCCACGTCGAAGTTGCCGCCGCGATATAGATGATTCCGCCGAGACCGCCGAGCGCACCCGAAATGATAACGCCAGAATAACGCATAGCGTAAACATTGATACCGACGCTTCCCGCCGCCTGCGGATGTTCGCCGCAAGCACGCAAACGAAGGCCGAATTTGGTTTTGTACAACACAATCGTGGATATAATGAGGATTACGATTGCCACGACGATAAACCAACTGACTTCGAGGTCGCCTATTTTGAACAAAAACGCTTTTCTCGGTTCGATGTAGTCCAAAATCGCAGAGAAGTTTGTACCGTTGCTGCGCTTTGTGTTGAACGCTTTGATGAGAACGGTTGCCGTTGCGGTGGCAAGCATATTGAGCGCCGTACCCGCAAGGGTTTGGTCTGCCTTGAAGTTTATGCACGCAACTGCGAGCAGCAGTGACGACAGCATACCTATCAGCGCGCTGATGAGCAAAACCAAAATTATAATGAGTGCGGGTGCGGTGTTTTCGGGAAGCAAAACCATCGTCATTGCGCCGCCCATCGCGCCGAAAACCATTATGCCCTCGAGTCCGATGTTGATAACGCCCGAACGCTCGGAAAACATACCGCCGAGTGCAACAAGAATGAGAACCGCTGCATAAATCAATGTGTATTGAGCAAGTAACGTCATTTCGTTTCATCCCCCTTGTGCGTATTTTCTTCGACGTTTGGCGGAGTTATCTCCTCGATTTCTTTGTTTACGTCGTCGATTATTTCTTCTTCGGGTGTTTTTTCGTTTTCTTCCACCGTAGTATCATCTGTTTGGGCCGCGTCTTGTGCTGTCGGGGTTTCGACTTCTTCACCGTTAGGCGTTGACATAACCACTTTGGTTTTGTTCAACTTGTCGGTAATTTTGCCGAGGGATTTGTTCATAAATTGTTTGAAGAACAACACAAACGCGCACAAATAAATGATGATTGCAATCATCAAATCCGCAACTTGCGGGTTGTAATACGTCGTGTCTATTCTTGCGCCGCCGAGCGTTATATGTTGCACGAAATATCCTGCAAACACAACGCCGATAGGATTCAAACCGCCGAGGAACGCAACGGCGATTCCGTTGAATCCCATTGCGGGAACGGAACTCGACGTTTTGTACTGTTCGATTCCGGTAAGATAGAAGAACGCCGCGCCGAGACCTGCCAAAGCACCTGCAATCGCCATAGTGACGATGATGTTGCGTTTGTCTTTCATGCCTGCGTATTTTGCGGCGAATTTATTGTGACCCGTTGCTTTGAGTTCGTAACCGAACGTTGTGAAATTCATCACCACGAGAATCACGACTGCGATTACGAGCGTAAATATAACCGCAATGGTAACGTATTTATTATTGTTGAAAAGTTCGCTCAAACCGCCCGAAGGGATCAACGCTTGCGGTGCATTCGACGCCAATTTGTGCGTTTCGGAAAGGGTCGGATTCATTGCTCTTTCGTCGCTCAACAAGATGTTTGTCATATAAAGACCTATCCAGTTTGTCATAATGCAAGCGATGACTTCGTTGACGTTGAACAATGCTTTGAAGATACCCGAAATCGCGCCCCAGAGCGCGCCCATAACGCCGGCAATCAAAATGCATGCATACCAAGGAAGCTGCCATACGAGCGCGGCATAAAGCGAAAAACAAATGCCCACGCAGTATTGTCCGCCGACGCCGATGTTGAAAAGACCCGCTTTGTATGCGAACATAACCGAGAGTCCGCACATAATAAGCGGCGCGGCTTTGACTATGGTTGAGCCGAAATAATACAGTTTCTTTTCGGGCGATTTGTAAAAGCCGAAGTTGCTCAATATGGTTTTCATAGCCTCGCCCGCGTGTTCTGCGTTGATGCAAACTAGAATAAGATAACCTATAAATATGCCGAGCAATGCGCAAAGAATCGACGAAATGACCGTTTGCGTGCCGTCCTTTTTTGCGACGGTCAAAAGTTTCGCTTCGCTGTCGGGGGTAGAAACAAACAAGCCTTTGAACCAGTCTTTCACTTTTGCGGAATCAATTTTCTTCATTGTTGTTCTCCTTTGCGTCACGCTTTGCACCCGCCATATACAAGCCGAGTTCTTGCACGGTCGTCTTCTTGGGGTTGAGTTCGCCGACGATTTCGCCCTCGTACATAACCAAAATTCTGTCGCTGAGGTTCATAACTTCGTCGAGTTCCAACGAAACAAGAAGCACGCCCGCGCCGTTATCTCTGTCTTTGACGATTTGCGAATGGATATACTCAATTGCGCCAACATCCAAACCTCTCGTAGGCTGAACGGCGATGAGCAATTTATGCGGTCTGTCAAGCTCTCTTGCAACGATTGCTTTCTGTTGGTTGCCGCCCGACATGCTGCGAGCAACGGTAACCGAGCCCTGACCGCTTCTTACGTCGTATTGCTCGATAAGTTCGTCCGAGTACTTGCGCACGGCCTTCTTTTTGATAAATCCTGCCGTTTGAAAGCCCTTTTCCCAGTAACGTTGAAGCACCATATTTTGTTCGAGCGTATAGTCGAGCACAAGACCGTGTTTGTGTCTGTCTTCGGGAATATGGCTCATACCCGTTTTACTGCGTTTTCTTATCGGGGCTTTAGTAATATCTTGACCGCAAAGGTAGATTCTTCCCTTTACGTCGGCATTGATGTCAATATTATCTCTCTTGTTTTTGTCAAAAAGGAATATGAATTTATTCCAAAGCGCAACGCATTTGGACGCAACGCCTTCGCCAAACTTTTTTAGTCCGTCCCAAATCTTGAAGCCGAGTTTAACGAAGAAATATTTGATAAATTCGCCGACTTGCTTGAAAAAGAGTTTTGCTCTTTCGGTTTTTTCGACATCTTTGAGTTTAGTCCAGACGGGAACGTCTATTTTTCTCTCCGCCGTTTCTTCAACGTTGGGTGCGAGTTTTTCAAGCCCCGTAAGTCCGTATACAAGTTCGGTCTGTCCGTTTCCGTCGATACCCGCGATACAAACGATTTCGCCCGCGTGTACGGTGAAAGAAACGTCTTTGACCGCAAGTTTTTTGTGAATTTTACTCTCAACGCAAAGATTTTCGACTTTGAGAATCTCGTCTTGCGGATTCGCATCGTCCTTGTCTACGGCAAATTTGACGTCGCGGCCGACCATCATCTTTGAAAGTTCTTCTTTTGTGGTGTCCGCAACGTTTACCGTGCCGATATATTTACCCTTACGCAAAACGGTGCAACGGTCAGCGACTGCCATAATCTCGTTGAGTTTGTGAGTGATGAAAAGAATGGATTTTCCCTCGGCGGCGAGATTGCGCATAATCTGCATAAGTTCGTCTATTTCCTGAGGGGTCAAAACCGCGGTGGGCTCGTCGAAAATGAGAATCTCGTTGTCACGGTAAAGCATTTTCAAAATTTCGGTGCGCTGTTGCATACCGACGGTGATGTCCTCGATGATTGCGTCGGGGTCGATTTTAAGCCCGTACTTCTCGCTCAACTCAACAACTTTCGTGCGCGCTTCTTTCTTTGTGAGAAATCCTGCCTTGTTCGGTTCCGCACCCAAAATGATGTTGTCGAGGACGCTGAACACCTCGACGAGTTTGAAGTGTTGGTGCACCATTCCTATGCCCAGAGCGGTTGCGTCGTTCGGGCTGTTGATTTTGACGACTTTTCCGTCTTTCAAAATCTCGCCCTTTTCGGGTTGATACAATCCGAAAAGAACGGACATAAGCGTAGATTTGCCCGCGCCGTTTTCACCCAAAAGCGCGAGGATTTCGCCGCGTTTGAGTTGCAATGTGATGTCGTCGTTTGCGATGATGCCCGGAAATTCTTTCGTGATGTGGCGCATTTCGATGACGAAATCGTCTTGCGCGCTCGAATTGTCCGCAAATTCAGTTTGTATATTTTCCGAAACGTCGGTTGCCTGCTCTCTTGAGGGGCTTGCATCTTCCACTTCGGTTATCGCATCATTCTGAATGACTGACGTGTTTTCGGTGTCGTTTTTTCGTTTTGCCATAATTTCCTTCTTACAAAGAATCCCCCTCTCGAACGCTGTTTCAAAAAAGCAAAAATCAAAAGTCTTGTTTGTTCGGGCTATTCTTTTATAAAATGTATAGAAAAATTATACTATATATATTTATCAATATCAAGAGCGATAAAAAAATCTTTTTGCCCGCATTTGCATTTTTTGAAAAAAGAGCATAAAAAAAGAAGGCTTTCGCCTTCTTTTTTTATCACTCCGGAAAGATTAGTGAATGTTGTCTTGTGTCGTGACCTTAACTGTGGTCTTGGGCATTGCGGACGTATCGCTGGAAATCGTGATAGTGCCGTCGAAAATCTTGCCGACGAGCGTTGCATAGTCTGCTTTCGTGAAGTTGGTCATAGACCACGTTGCGGTCGGAAGTTGAACATAGTTCAAAGAAGCGTCTGTGCCGGAAACCATACCCATATTGGAGATCGTGCCGGAATAAGTGCTCCACTTGCCGTCTTTGATTGCCGTGAGAACGGTCTTGACGGTGGGTGCAAGACCTTTCATTGCAGAGGTGACGCAAACGCCTTTGCCGTAGTTCTTGTTGATAACGTAACTTTGGTCAGAGTCAACGCCGATAACCTTGCCGTTGATGCCTTTCTTGGTTGCCGCTTCGCAAGCAGATGTGAAGATGCCGCCGCCACAAGCAAAGACGACTTCGGTGCCGTTGCCGTACCAAGCGTCCATAGCCGCAGTGATTTCGGGGGTGCCTTGGAATTTGCCACCGTAGACGTAGTTTACGGAAACTTGATCAGCGATGTTCATTTCAACTGCCGCTGCATTCACGCCTTGAACGAAACCGTAACCGAAACGAACGACTGCCGGAACTGCCATACCACCGAGGAAACCGAGTTTCTTGTAGCCTTCTTTAACGGCAGCATAACCTGCCATAAAGCCGGAAATTTCCTCTCTGTAAACGAACGTTGCAACGTTTGCGGGAACTTTGTAGTTTGCGCCGAGGTCGCCTTGTGCGACGTCGAGTGCTACGAACGTAACGTCGGGGTTGGTTGCGGCAACTTCGACTACCGTTTCACCGAATGCGTAACCGGGCATAACGACAACGTTGTAACCTTCTTGGATTGCTTGTTCGACGGATGCAACACGTGCTTCGGTGCTGTCGCCTGCGGGCTTGAAGTATTTGAAGCCGAGGTTGTTGTCTTCGCTGAACGCTTTGCACGCTTCGTAAGTCGTTTGGTTGAATGATTGGTCGGTGATATCGCCGTAGTCCGTTATCATTGCAACTTTCATTGCATTGTTGTTATTATCATCTTCTTTGGGGTTGCAAGCCGCGAAGCAAGCGACGCAAGTGATAACAAGTGCCATACAAAGTATGAATGCTACTACTTTTTTCATAAAATTTCTCCTTTATGGATTTTTTAGGATACTCAAATTATACCTTTTTCAAAACAGAGTGTCAATACCCCAATCGGAACAATCGGAGATTATTTTGTAGCTTTTTGTAAAGCGGTTCAACGCGTGTATCAATAAATACACACGAGTGCGCCCTTGCGCACGCGCATATGAAACGAGCATGCAAAAAGGCGCGAACGGATTGAAAAATTTTTTTGAAAAACATTTGAAAAAATCATTGACAACCGAGCAGAATATGATATCATAACAACTGTTTTTTGAAAAAGAAACCGCAAAAAACCTCTCGGCTTTTTGCAGCAAAAATCATTGCTTTTGCAATCATATAAAAAGGACCTGAAAAGGCGTTTTTCTTTTTGGCAGACTCAAGTCGCTAAAAAAAAACGCCTTTTTTTTGTTTTTTTGAGGCAAAAAAGGCTTCAAAAAGCACGAAAAAACCGAAAACACAGCAGAAAATAACCATCGGAGGCACATATGAGCAAGTACATTTTCGTAACGGGCGGAGTCGTATCCGGACTCGGCAAAGGCATCGTGGCAGCATCGCTCGGCAGACTTTTGAAATCGGCGGGCTACAGCGTATATATCGAGAAGTTCGACCCGTATATGAATATCGACCCCGGCACACTCAATCCCACCCAACACGGAGAGGTGTTCGTCACCTGCGACGGAGCGGAAACCGATCTCGACCTCGGACACTACGAGCGTTTCATCAACGAGAATCTCACAAAGAGTTCCACCCTCACGAGCGGCAAAGTCTATCAGAACGTACTCAACAAAGAAAGAGCGGGCGAATACGAAGGCAAAACCGTGCAAATCGTGCCTCACGTCACCAACGAGATAAAGCAACATATCCTCGACACCGCAAAGGAATCGGGCGCAGACGTGCTCATCACCGAGATCGGCGGCACGGTCGGAGATATCGAAAGCCAGCCCTATCTCGAAGCCTTGCGCCAATTCAGCCTCGACGTAGGCAGGGAGAATTGTGCGTTCGTACACGTCTGTCTGCTCTTGTATATGTCTTGCTCGGACGAATTCAAGTCCAAACCGGTGCAACACTCCGTGCGCGAACTCCAACGCTTCGGCATATTCCCCGACGTCGTGGTCACGCGCTCGGACAAGAATCCTCCTGAAGAGATAATCAAAAAGATTTCGCTTTTCTGCTCTATAGACGAGCAAGCCGTCGTGCCGAGCACCACCGTAAAATGCCTCTACGACGCACCGTCTATGCTCTATCGTAACGGTCTGTACAAAGCAATAAGCAAAGCGCTCTCTCTCGACGGCAAGTGCGATTTGACAGAGTGGAAAAAGAAAGTCGCAGATCTCAAAATCAAATCCGTAAAAACGAGAATCGCAATAGTAGGCAAATACGTTTCTTTGCGCGATTCCTACATTTCGCTCGTCGAAGCAATCAAGCACGCAGGCGGAGCGAACAAAACAGGCGTCGATCTCAAGTGGGTGGACAGCGAAACCGTCACCGACAAGAACGTTGCCGACAAACTCAAAGACGTGGACGGAATCATCATCCCGGGCGGCTTCGGCACAAGAGGCGTCGAGGGAATGATTTGCGCGTGCAAATATGCTCGTGAACACAAAATCCCCTATCTCGGCATATGCCTCGGCATGCAAGTCACCGTCATCGAATACGCCCGTGACGTACTCGGCATCAAGGACGCAACGAGCGGCGAGTTTTCCGAAAGCGGCAGTCACGTCATCGACATTCTTCCCGACAAAAAGGGCAAGAGAATCGGCGGAACGATGCGCCTCGGCGCATACCCCTGCGCCCTCAAAGACGGCACGAAAATCAAAGAAGCCTACGCAAATCAGGACATCATCGAAGAAAGACACCGCCACAGATACGAGTTCAACTCGGACTATCTCGAAGCGTTTGAAAAAGGCGGCCTCGTGATAAGCGGCAAATCCCCCGACGGTCGTATCGTCGAAACCGTTGAAGTGAGCGATCACCCCTTCTTCGTGGGCGTACAATTCCACCCCGAATTTACATCTCGTCCCGAAGTCGCCAACCCGATATTTGCCGCATTCGTCAAAGCGGCAATGGCAACCGAAAAATAATATTCTTACTTCGTTATATACGTCAAAACAATGTGCAACCGACAAAAAAGAGCGTTTATCACACTCTTTTTTTCATATAAACTGCCGATTGTATCAAACATGTACTTGCTTGCTTTCCACGTTTGTTTTTCAAATTCTTTGTATTCGAGATTGCATTTGCTCCTTGCAATACGCGTTTATTCGTTTTTCGCAACAATGTTTGACAATACGCTTTGCTTTGGGCGGTTTTTTGGGTATAATCTTTATATACGTTGAATCAACCTTTTTAGGAGAACATATGAAAAACCAAACCATTCTCGTTCTTGATTTTGGAGGACAATACAAGGAACTCATCGCGCGCTCGGTGCGCAGAATGAACGTGTATTCCGTCGTAGAGCCTTCCTCTATCAGCGAAGAAAAACTCAAGGAGATCAACCCTATCGGCATCATTTTCACGGGTGGACCGAACAGTGTGTATCTTGAAGATTCACCGCGTTGCTCAAAAGCAGTGTTCGACTTGGGCGTGCCGATTTTGGGCATATGCTACGGCATGCAATATATGGCGCATTTCTTCGGCGGAGTCGTCAAACAAGGCACTGTGCGCGAGTATGGCCAAACCGAGGTTTTCATCGGCGATTGCACGATATTCGACGGGCTCGGTAAGCAAGAGAAAATGCTCATGAGCCACACCGACTACGTTGCCGAAATTCCCGAAGGCTTCAAAGTCGTCGCAACGACGGCAGACTGTCCGTGCGCAGCAATCGCAAACGAGGATAAACACCTTTACGGCGTTCAGTTTCACCCCGAAGTCGAGCGTTCCGTCAATGGCAACAAGGTGCTTGAAAACTTCGTTATCAACGTTTGCGGCGCAAAGCGCGACTACTCTCTCGACGATTATATCGACGCTCAAATCAAACTCATTCGCGAGCAAGTGGGCGACAAAAAGGTTCTTCTCGGTCTTTCGGGTGGCGTAGACAGTTCTGTCGTTGCCGCACTTATTAGCAAGGCGATCCCCGATCAACTTCTGTGCGTATACGTCGATCACGGCTTTATGCGCAAAAACGAGACCGAACAAATCAGAGAAGCGTTCTCTCCCCTGCCCCTCAAACTCGAAATCGTTGACGCAAGCGAAAAATTCCTCTCGAAAATCGCAGGCGTAACCGATCCCGAGCGCAAGAGAAAGATCATCGGCGAAGAGTTTGTCAAAACGTTTGCCGAAGTTTCGAGTGCGCACAAAGGCTACGACTTCCTCGCACAAGGCACAATCTACCCCGACGTCATCGAATCGGGCGCAAACAATTCCGCAAACATAAAGAGCCATCACAACGTCGGCGGACTTCCCAAAGATATGCCGTTCATCGGTCTTGTCGAGCCCCTTCGCGGACTCTTCAAAGACGAGGTGCGCATCATCGGCAAAAAACTCGGGCTTCCCGACTATCTCGTCAACCGCCAGCCTTTCCCCGGTCCGGGCCTTGCAATCCGCACGATCGGAGAAATCACCAAAGAAAAACTCGACCTGTTGCGTGATGCGGACGCCATTATGCGCGAGGAACTCGACGCGAGCGACGTCAAATCGGATCAATACTTTGCGGTCATCACGGATACGAAATCCGTCGGGGTCATCGGCGACTATCGCAATTACGGCTACGTCGTCGTCTTGAGAGCGGTGACGACTTCGGATTTTATGACGGCAGAATACACTCGCCTGCCCTACGATCTTCTCACAAAGATTGCCTCTCGCATCGTCAACGAAGTGCACGGTGTCAGCAGAGTGTGTTATGATGTGACGGGGAAGCCCCCGGCGACCATCGAATGGGAGTAATACGGCATCATTGAGCGACTAGCATTGTCAAAGCCCCTTGTCCGTACAGTCGCGTATTATATATACGCTAGGCTGTCCGTTTAAGGGGCTTTTTCGCGCTCTTCATCTCAATAATGCCGTATTACAATTCCTTTTTTTACAACATATTTAAGTTTGATCAATAAACCAGCTCTTTCTTATTTTTCATCTAAATATCACGCTTTTAATTAATTATTATGGGCAGGGTTACACCCCACATCCGAACGAAAACTTATTCGATGCCTACTTGTATACGAAATCTGCCCTTTCGCAGACTGAACCGGAGGCGCAAGGCGCCGACCGTATGAGCGCTCCAAACAGATGAAGAACAAGAAAAACACCCCTCGTTTGGCACCCCTAATGTACAATGCGTACATGAGTTGACACGGTTATTTGCAGAGTATACAAATTTTGCGATAAGCGTCTCAAATCGATGCATATTGCGAAAGAACCCCGTTTACGAACTCGCCTGACGTACTTGAGTGTACGTGACAAGTGAGCAAACGTGGTCTGACAAAGTTAGGCACAAACAAAAATTTTTATAATAAGCGCCCCAAACAGATGAAGAACAAGAAAACACCCCTCGTTTGGCAACCCTAATGTACAATGCGTACATGAGTTGACAAGCGAGGGGCGTTGACGCGGTTATTCGCTGTTTGGGCGCTTATTGGTGGTTGGCTACGTAATCGTTTGCCCCCTCAAAGTCCTCATAATAATTCTTAGCAGCGCAATCAAAGGTGCCGTCGGATTTGATTGAAATGACGGTCGTGCCACGTTGAGAGTTTTCTTTGTAGATGCCGGCGTAGGCGAGATAGTCGATGGACATGCCGTAGGTGAGGCGAATGGAACGCGACGCTCCGTTCGGCGTATAGTTGACGGAGAAGTTGTTGTAGTGGTCGTGACCGCAGAAGACGCCTTGCATGCCGTGGGTAAGACCCGTTTCAAAAAGGTTGTCCGTTCCGCTGCCGCAGAATACGCCGTATGTGCGCACGCCGTTTTTCTTCTTGTCCGATTCGCCCATCGTTCCGTAGATAAACTCCGTCGTGCCCTTTTCGGACGAAATTGTCGTACCTTTGGTCAATTCGTCTTTTGACTTGCCCGATTCGATGACGTTTGCCCATGCGTCGCGATATTCGCGAAGAGGAATGTGGAAGAACACGAGATTGTTGACCTCAACGCCGTTGTTTTTGGCTTTGAGACTTTCCATTTCGGTTGCGTACCAATCGATCTGGCATTGATGGATATTGTCGTACTTCCAAGCGATGCCGAAATAGTCGCCGTCGGTATAGCTATGGCTGTCGAAAGTGACGATTGCCTGATTTATCGGATTTAAAGAGCCGTCGGGGGTTTTCGGGTTTTTCACGACGATAACGTCGTTTCCAAAACCTCTTGAATCATCGCTGATGACGTCCTTCTCGTCGCAGAATCCTGCTCTAAAAAGGCAATATTTAAAACCTGCGTTCGCATAGTAATCGCAGATTTCGTCGCGGGAGTAAAGGCTGTACATTTCGGTGTCGTGGTTGCCAAACGCAAACGTCCAATACACGCCGAGATTTTCCATCATATTCGAGAAGATTCTAGTTGCGTTGAGGTTGTTGAACGTGCCTGCTTGGAAGGGTACGGGGTAAGCGATATCGCCTGTAACGACCACGAGATCGGGTTGAGATTGACGAATCATCGTCGCAACTGCACTCATTGCCCAATTGTCCTTCGTGCCCGAGAAAGAGCCGCCGCCGATATGCACGTCGGTGAATTGCAACACTTTGAAATCTCTGTCGGCGTCTTTTGTGAACGTCCAATGTCCGAGTTCATCGTCAAAAGTCGGCGTAAGTTGTTCGTGCTCGGTGTATTCCACTTTTTCAAAGTTGGATGCGAGCGAGAGGTGCGCGTTGGTGTTGACGGTAGACGCAATCGCGCAACCGCTGAAGAATATAACCAAGGCAAGCACGACGCTGCCGGTAATGATCAACGCTTTGACGGTTTTTCTCTTCTTCTGTTCGGGAGAAAGGGGCTTTTTCTCTTTTTTGTTTTTCTTCGCCTTTTTACCGTCGAAGTCTTTGAGTATTCCCTCCGACTTTTCGCTCTCTTGCGAATCCTCTACGATTTGTTGCGATTCTTCATTCTCGTTTTCTACGTTTTTGATTGCGTCGCTCATAAATCCCTCCTTGTTGCTGCTATATTAAATATTATTATATTCTCATTTTCGGATATTTTCAATAGCGTAATGCTTACGCGTAGTGCTATTTCTCGTTCGCTTTGCCGTTTGCCGGGTCATTCTCGCCGTTTTCGAGCACTTTTTCATCAGACAAGCCGGCATTTTCCTCTTTTGGCGAAAGAACAAACGTAATGTCCGCATTCGTTTTCTCGCGCACTTTTTTGCGCATCTCTTCAACGTCCGCCCTGTCGTCTGCGCTTATATACGCGTTGCCTACTTTCGCGCCGTAGCCGTAATCGTGGATTGCGGTTTTGTCAAGCACTACGCCGTGCACCTTGCAAACGTCCTCTATGGCGGCGATTTCTTCTTTTGCGCCGTCACCCACGACGATTGCTCGCACGTTCTCGACCACCATTTTGATTCCCACGGCAATTATGACGATGCTCATCACGATTCCGACGATAGCATCAACCGCATAGTCCACTCTTGCCGTCACCGCAAAAGCGACGAGGCTCGTAGCGGTGATTCCGAGATCGAGAAAGCTATCGAGCATAACCGCCCTGATCGCTTGCGATTTGATTTTTTTGTTTGCAAAATAATATGCAAGCCCCATGCCGAGTTTGATCGGCAAACATACGCTGATAAGCACGATGCTTTGCCATCCGTAATACACGGGTTCCGGCATAGCCATACGGTTTATCGAACGCATAAAGAACAAGCCGCCCATAACCACGGATACGACCGCGACGATAAACCCTGCAAGATATTCGCCTCTGCCGTAGCCGTAAGGCGCGCTCTCGCTCTTCGGCGCGAGAAGGACGATAAACACTATCAGCGTGACGATGCACGTGAGCGTATCGAGAAAACTGTTCATTGCGTCAAGCATAATGCAAAGGCTGTTCGACGCAAGTCCGACGTACATTTTGATTGCCGCAAGCGCAACGTTTACGGCAATTCCCACGGCAATCATAATTATGGATTTTTTCACGCGCTCTTTCATTTGCTCGCCTCTTTGACTGCCTTCGCTTGCTTGTTCTTTTTGCCGTGACGAGGTTTTTTGCCGTCGTTTTTCGTGGCGTTTTTATTCGTTTCGTTTTTCTCCGTTTTCGCACAATCCGAGGGTTTAACCCACGTTTCTTTCACGTAAACGTATCTTTCGAGTCGTTTCATATCCGCTTTATGCCTGCTTGCAAGCATAAGCGACAGCACGCAAACTATGGTTGCGAGAATGCCGAGCAGTGCGAGCAAAAACGCAAAAAGGAAGTCGGACAACACAAAGTTCGCACAAAGAACATTCGTCATACCAGATACCTCCTTTGCTTTTTCCACGCCACTACTAGCGCAACCGTAGCGCACGCAAGAGCCGAGCAACACGCAATAAGCGCAATGTTCGCAGGCGTGAGCGCGTTCGGCTTGACTTCTTTTTCAAGGAAGCAAATCACGTTGTATTCCTTGGACAACGTCACGCCGTCCGCTCCGACGTCAAACACGTCTTCTCTTCCCTGCACTGCAACGAATCCGACGTCGTCGGGCACGTTCTGCCACGACACCGTAAAGACCTCGGGCATAACGTCGGCGCCGTATTTGTCAACGAATTTGAACTCGTACGCACACACGACTTTCCTATTCCAAACGCCGTCAACGTCAACTCTCGTTGCTGTTATATCGACGTCCGCGATTCCTTCGGCTATGAGAATGAAAAACTCTTGTCCGTCGTCTGCAACCACTCTTATGCGAGTCGCATAAACAAAGTATCTGCCGTAGTCCGCAAACTGATTTTCGTAACTATGGCAATCGGGCGTATAATTCGGGTTTGAGAACTCGACGTACGTGCGATAGGACATGCTCGGCGAGTTTTTGTCCACTTGATATACAAAACTTGCGCCCAAACTTTCGACCGTATCGTCGCCCACAAGAGCGGTCAAAACCTGGAAAGTCGGCTCTACTATATCCTCTCCGACAAGCGAAAACGCGTGGTGTATGCGCAAATACAAACTGCGCGGACTCACGCTGACGTTGACCGCCACGTTGGTCAAATTCAAATAATTCTGATTATCGGGTACGAAATCGTAATAGACGACGTGGCCGTCATCGTTCACTCCGAGATATACGGACGCCTTATCTTCGACAGCGGTAAGAGCCGTGTCCGTCTGATACTCTGACGGTACGAATCTGCCCGGCAAATCGAGTGTTGTCAAGTCTGCCAACCTTATGGAATTTGCGATATCCGCAACGCTTTGACCGTATATTACGTCTTTTTGAACGGAATTCGGCGTGGGTATCTCTGCTTTTTCAACGGTGCAATCAAACGTTTCCGAATATCTTTTTGAGGAATATTCAAACGGCACTTGATCGTCGTTGACTTCGTATCTGATCACTTCGGTTGCAACGAGGCGAACCTCATACTCTCCCGAATCAATGCCGCTTCCGAAATAATATCCGTCAACGCTGCTCGCCTTTTGAGCGACTGCGCTTTTCCATTCTCCGTCCTTCGCTTTGTACTCGAAAGAGAACGTAGGCGCAGAAATAACTTCGGACACCGACGCTTCAAAAAGTATGCCTTGCGAAGCATATTTTGCCTTATTTTCGGCAACGGTTGCATGAATATCGGGAAGTCTGAACGAGATATTGCAATAATCCGCAACGGTAAAATCCCCCGTCGGAGGAACGTCCGCTCCCGACTCGCGCAGGCATTTTTGAATGGATTGATACATTTTCATTGCAACGCAATTCGGATTGTTTACGACGATGAATCGTCCACTGCACTCTGCCCCGTCCACGTTTTCGCCGTTTTGAGAAAGAGTCCAGTCTTCGCCGTCTGCCGTTGCAATGACAAACGAGGGTCTATCCTCGGCATACGCAGTCAAAGACGCGTCTGGATACAAATCGAGCAGCGCGCAAACCGCCGTAGCAAGTACGACGAGCAAGCAACATATAAGCACGATTGTAACCTTTTTGACGGACATAACCCCTCTTTTGCGATTTTTTTTGCACTATTTATTGTATCACGAAAAAAGTCTTTCCGCAATACGCGCGCGTTATTCTGTTATATTATATACATATAAGAAAGCCGTTTTATTGGAATAACAAAATGAATAATTAATAAATTCGGGTTGGCTCTGACAAAGTTCGCTGTTTGGCAACCTCAAAATACTAAAACGCACTAAATCGATGCGTTTCCAATCTTGCCCTTTGAGCGCACCAAACAGATGAATAACGAGAAAGAGCCCGTCTT
>ULOF01042503.1_pt1 | contig 29783 bp, 34 predicted proteins | sample 1952371 | NCBI WGS metagenome assembly ULOF01 (sample SAMEA4835597, study PRJEB28245) | human gut metagenome | biome: gut microbiome; material: fecal sample | place: Denmark | collected 2008 | reverse complement strand
GCTAACCGAATCTCTTGTAGAGAAAGAACAAAACACATGAGGAAGGGTTAATTGCATTAAATAATTAATAAGATGCGCGCTGCCGCAGCGACGGTTTTTGCTCATTATTAATTATTAATTTATCAACCAAGCATATTATCATACCCGATTTCTACTTGCTCACATATGTTCCTATGTGCATATATGCATATTAGAGCAATTCTTTCAAGTCGTATATGTCGCCTGCGCCTATCATCAATATCACGTCGTGGTTTTTTGCTTGCGATTTGACAAAATCGACGGTTGATTGTTTGTCTTTGACAAGATAAACGTTGCGTTTGCGAAATTTGTCGAAAATTGCCTTTACGAGTTCGTCGCTTTCAACGCCGTCTCGAGGGATTTCGCGCGCGGCGTAAGTGGGCATAATCGCAAGCGTTTTCACGCCGTTGTTTTTTACACCGAGCACTTTTGCAAAGTCGTTCAAATACGCCTTCGTGCGCGAATACGTGTGCGGTTGAAAGACGACGAGAATTTTGCCCATAGGCTTTGCGCGATTGATAAGCGATGCGATTTCGCTCGGGTGATGCGCAAAATCGAAATACACTTTTGCGCCTGCAATATCTTGTGCGCGCTCGAAACGGCGTTTCACTCCGCGATACTCTGTGAGCGCTCGCACGCTCTTTTTGAAGTCTTGCCCGATCGCCTTTGCGGCGGCAAGCGCAAATGCGGCGTTTTTATAATTGTATTCGCCATCGTCTTGAAGTTTTGCAGACGCCATAAATTTGCCGTCCGAATAAATTGCGTTTTTCCCGTTGTAGAAACAACGCACTTTTTCTTTTTCTTCGCCCGACAATCGCACGCAAAAGCCGCTCGTTTCTTTTTGCCGGCAATCGCCGTCAACCAAATCCGCGTATTCGTCGCACACGATCTTCACTTTTGCTTTTTGCAAAAATTCGGCAAACGTGCTCTTTACGCTTTCGAGGTTTTCGTAGCAATCGGGATGATCGCACTCTGCGTTTAGCACGACCGCTACGTCCGCAGGCAACGCAAGCAAATTGCGCTTATACTCGCACGCTTCGCACGCAAACGTGCAATCTTTCAGATCCGCAAAACTCTTTGCACCCGTATTATTGACGTAATTTGAAAAATCTATGCTTTCGCCGCCTATCATCGAGGCAAATTTCACGCCGTTTTCAAAAAGTATCTGCGTGAGCATTGCACTCGTCGTGGTTTTTCCGTGCGTGCCGGCAATCCCCACCACTTTTCCGAACAGCGATGCGACTTCCCCCAAGAATTCGTGCCTTTCAAAAACGGGAATCCCTCTTTCCTTTGCCCTTGCGATTTCGGGATTGTCGCTCGGAATCGCCGACGAAAACACCAAAAAATCCGCTTTGTCGATAGCGTCAAAATTCGGTTTATCTCCGATTATCGCGCCTCTTTCGACAAGTTTTGCACACAGTCCGTTGACTTTTGCGTCGCTTCCGCTCACCTCGATACCGAAATCCGTCGCAAACCGAGCAAGAGCGTTCACCCCGACGCCCCCTATTCCCACAAAATAGCCTCTCTTCACCTTTGAAAAATCCATATTTCAGTATATGAATACTTTTCAGAGTTTTGTCACGCAAGGTTTCTCGGCTTTAGCGTCTCTTCGGTTAATATATTTCGTTGGTATATGCTTCGTATCGTTTCCTCTATTCTTTCACCCGTATTTGCTATCGGTATTTGTTGCCTATATTTGCAATATAATTATACAATTCGTATCGTTTTTATACAATTTTTAAGATTTGTATTGTTTCTTTTTCTTCACGGTGGTATAATACAATAAATTCGACAAAGGAGAGAGAATATGGAAATTTCAGACGTCAGAATCAGACTCGTATCACAAGACGGCGGCAAACTTAAGGCCGTTGCATCGTTGACAATCGACAAATGCTTTGCCGTGCACGACATAAAAATCGTATCGGGAGAAGGCGGAGATTTCGTTGCGATGCCGTCAAGAAAAACTCCCGACGGAGATTACAAAGACATAGTGCATCCCATCAACTCCGAAACGAGAGAACTCTTCAAACAAACCGTGCTCGACGCATACAAAAAAGCACTCGAGGAACAAACCGAATAATATACAAAAAAATACCGTCACATAAAAAACGGATTCGTTTTGCGAATCCGTTTTTTTATTTTCCCCCGCTCATTTAATATTGAACTTTTCTTGAGCGTTTTTGATGGATTTTTTGAGCGTTTTTGATGGTTTTTTTGCAATTTTTAGTTCGGATTTTTGATATAAAAAATCGTTTTTTGATATAAATTCACAGCAAATTTATGCCGCATTTTTTGTTTCTATTTCGTTTTTTTGAGGAATTTCTCGCACGTATTCCCCTTTTGCGACCTCGCTTTTTTCAAATCGTTTGTTTTGGATTTTCGTCATTGCGTATGCCGAAACAAAGAATATTGCCGTCAAAATCAGCATTTCGCACAGCAAAAGGCACACTGCAGGCGCAAAACTGTACTCTTTTGTAGGAAAAACGGCTTCCCAAAGCGTTTCAGGACGAAAAATCGGATATGCATACCAATTTATCGCCTTGCCTCGAATCAGTGAAAACGCAAGATACGCCATCGGAAAAAGCATTGCGCTCATCGCCACGTCTCGCGGTGCGTTGTATTTTTGAAGCGGCATCGTAAAATAAATCGCAACGGTTATCGGCGGCACTATAAAGTGGTGATACACGTTGATGACGTTGTTGAAAACCGCATATCCGTCGCACTTTTCAAACCATCTAATCCCGAAAATCGTCGATCCCGTATACAAAAGTCCCGTCACGAAAATGTAAAGCGTGACGCAGGTCGCAACCGTCTGATCCTGACAAAAACGTACCAACGAATCCACTTTGCAAAGTTTTCCCACTGCCCACAAAACGAACCAAACGGACACGAATAAGTTGGATAGAATCGTGAAATATGCAAGCCAATTTGCACCGCTCACGGTGTTTCCGATTTTGTTTTCTTCGATGAGTCGCGGCAAAACGGGTCTTATAATCGCCTCGTAAGAGCAACATATATGCAACACGAAAAGCACGTCAACGGCGGCGAGCATAAAAATGCAAAAATAAAACCACTTTGAATCGTAAACTTTTCCTCTCATCGTTTCCCCCTTTGGGTATATATTAGCACATAACTTATGCGAATAAAAGAGTGTTTTTGCTATTGTATTTATTAAAAATCACGAACACAGGCACGAATATGACCGAAAATGCGAGCGCATATATTAATAAGCAAATACAATCACTTGCATTACCCTTTTTTGAACTGCGTTCTCTCTTTTGCGGTGCATGCAAATACTCGCATATGCGCCTTCTCTTTTTCGGCGTACGCAAATACACTCACACGTGCTCTCTCTCTTGCGGTGCATGCAAACATGCACATATACGCTTTCGCACTTTTTGAACGCGTGCAAGCACTATCATATGTGCCTACACATTATTTGAGCGCATGCGCAAAGGCACATATGTGCTTACGTCCTTTTTTCAACGCTTGCATATATAGACGTATGCGCATACGATAATTCGTGTTTTTTCAAAGAAAAGACGTCTGCAAAGCATGCAGACGTCGCAAAAATCGATTGTTTGCTCTGAAAATGCGCCGTATTTGCATCGGATTGTTCGATTCGGTGCGGCGCACCTTCCTACTCTCGTGCCTTAAAAGTTCGAGGGATGCTCGTCAAGCGCAAGCGTTCCGCCGGGGTTGAGCGTGTTGTTGGGATCGAAGTATGCTTTGAGAGCCTTGAACACTTTGAGTTGCTCGCTGCCGATTGCGTCTTCGAGGTACGGGGCAAAGAGTTTGCCGATGCCGTGATGGTGTGAAAGCGCCGCGCCCGAATCTGCGATCGCTTGGAGAATGGAACTATGATACTTTCTGAAAGCGTCGAGGTCGGTCGTCTTGATGATGAAGATGAAATAGAGATTTGCGCCTTGCGGATAACTGTGGGAAATATGGCAAGTGCAAATTGCGTTCGGCCACGCTTTGACCACTTCTCTCACCTCGTCGTGCACCTTTGGCATGTTGTCCCAATTGACCGCACACTCGAGCGTGTCGATGATGATGCCGTAATCCTGAATGGTGTCGCGAAGGTACGGATCGGAGAATCTGCCGTGTTCCCAAGACGTAGTGACGTAACCCGTGAGGTAGAGTCCGTGATACTTTCTTGCGATCTTGCGGATATTTCGATAGATATTTCTTTGAAGTCCGCTCTCGCCGTCGCAGAAGCCGAGGAGCAAGCATCTCGAGTGTTGTTTGTATCCTTTTGCGGCAAGAATCGGTTCAAGCGGAGAGCCGATGATGCCGTACATATGCGACATCATATCCGTTTCCTCTGCGTCCGAAAGACGGAATGCCGACGGGTGTCCGAACTCGCCTTGCATAACCTCTCTCATAACCGCCATACCGTCTTCCCACGTGGGGAACATAAACGAGAATTTTTTGTGCTTTTTGCTGAGGTTGAACACTTTGAGGGTGACCTCGGTGAGAATGCCGAAGCAGCCTTCGCTTCCCATCATAATCTGATCGATATCGGGGCCCGTTGCTTTTCTGGGCGCTCCGTCCGATTTGACGATGCCGATAGGTGTAACGTATTCTTGTTTGAGCACGAGGTCTGCCGCGCAACCGTAATAAGTTGAATTTTGTCCCGATCCGCGCGTGACCACCCAGCCTCCTACGCACGAATACTCGAAGGATTGCGGGAAGTGTCCGCAGGTGTAGCGTTTGGTCGTGCCGAAGTTTTCGGGAGCGTGATTGAGGATATCCTCGAGTTGCGGCCCGCTGATGCCGGGTTGCACGGTGATCGTCTGATTGACTTCATTGAACGCAATGACCTTGTTGAAGTTTTTGCTGATGTCGATCATAATGTTGGGGCTCACCATTGCTTCCGTGCCGCGAGTGACGGACGAGCCGCCTGCGTGAACGTACACTTTTATGCCGTTCTTATCCGCGTATTTGACGAGATTTTCGATTTGCGTTTTGTCTGTGGGATAGACGACGATATCGGGCACGTTTTCAACGATGCCTTTTCTCAATCTCATAATGTCTATCATCGTTTTTCCGTATGCAAGGCGCACTCTTTCAAAGTCGTCGGTGGTTGCGTTTTCAGGCCCGACGATGACGGAGATAGCCTCGATTTGCTCCTTGGTGAGCGCACTCTCGACGTGCACGTCAACGAGTTGTTCGCCCGTATCGACCATAGTTTTGAAGTCGTCGTCGGTGAGCGAAAAGATGCTCTTGATGAGTTTGTAAAGTCCCTCTTTGGGCGCTTTGTATCTTGCGGGATCGCCCCACTTCATTATGGAACGGAAGGAGCGAGGATTTGGTGCTTCGGTGATCCATTTGGGTTCGTACTCTTTGTAGGGTTTTGACATGGTTTTCCTCCAAACTGCGACTTTATGCGACAAAATTCGTCATATAAAGTCACGATTTATTCATATTATATATTTTTCGTTTATTCGTTTCCTTCCGCTTTTACGCTGCGAAGAATTTGTTTCAAATCGTCGTAAAGTCGCTTATTATTCGGATAAATGCGACGATATATTCTGCTGTAGAGTTTGTTGTAAAGTTCGTGCTCTTTCATATCGGGCTTGAACTCTGCCGAAACGTGCACCATATTCTTTGCCGCCTCTTCAAAAGACTCGTATACGCCAAGTCCCGTGAATGCGGTGATTGCCGCGCCGAGCGACGACGTTTCGTACGTTTGCGCACGCCTTACGGGGATTCCCATAATGTTGGACGTGATTTGACAAATCTCGTCGCTTTCGCTTCCGCCGCCCGAAACCGATATGAATTTCACTTTGATTTTGGTCTTGCGCTGTATGGACAAAAGCCCGTCGTACAAGCCGTACGCAATGCCTTCGATGATTGCCCTATATATATGGATTCTCGTATGGCAATCCGCAAAGCCAAGTATTGCGCCTCTTGCCGTGGGGTGCTTGATGCCCGGCGTCCAATACGGTTGAAGGATGAGCCCTTCGCAACCCGCAGGCACGTCTTTGAGGTGTCTGTTGAGAAGTTCCTCAGCCGAGATGCCGAGTTCTTTTGCCTCTTTGACTTCCTTGTGCGCAAACTCGTTTTTGAACCAGGAAATCATCCAGTATCCGCGATAAATTTCGATTTCGGGATTGTATTTTCCCGGCAAAACCGCAGGATACGTCGGAACGAAAGGCTCCGTTTCGATATACTTGTCTGTGGTCATTTGCACGGTTGCCGTCGTCCCGAGCGACAACGACGCGCCCGTGCTGTCAACGCAACCCGAGCCGAGCGTTTCGCAACCCTTGTCCGAGCCCGACGCCACGACGGGTATTCCCTCTTTTATGCCGAGATCGCGGCTCGCCTCTTTGGTGATATATCCGACGATCGTTCCCGGCTCGATGAGTTCGCACATATCCTTCGCTTTGAGGTCGAATATAGGTGCGGTGATTGCCTTTGACGATTGCCACGTCTTGTTTTTGTAATCGAAAGGAATGTGTCCTATCTGATTTGCCACCGAGTCTTTCATAACTCCCGTAAGGCGGAAGGTTATCCAGCCCGAGAACATAAGAAATTTGTACATTTTTGCCCACACTTCGGGCTCGTACTCGTGCACCCAGTTGCAAGCGGACGCTTTGCATTGCGCGGCGGCAAGGTCGTAGAGATTGAGCATGCGAAGAAGGGATTTGAATCCTTTGCCGAATCTCGTTTTATCCGCGTCTTTGACTTCTCTTTGGTCGAGCCAAAGGATAATGTCGCGCAGCGGTTTGCCGTCCTTGTCGACGATGACTGCGGTGTCGCGTATGGTGGTGACTGCAACGCCCTTGACATCGTCCCATAGGTCGGCACATTGTTCTTTGAGTCCGTTGGTCGCCTCTTTGAGCCTATCCCAATAAAACTCGGGCGTCTGCTCTGCCCAGCCGATATCCTTTGAAAAATACGGCTCCTTGAAGTGGACTTTGACTTTTCCGTACTCCTTGCCGTACTTGTCGAAAAGCATGGCGCGCACGCTTTGCGTGCCGAAATCGATTGTAAGTACAAGTGGTTCTCTCATAATTTTCCCTTTATATTCCGAATTGCGTTTTCCCCTCGCAATGCGTTCTGTCAATAAATGCTTGCCGTTGCAATGAGGTTTACGTCCGTGCCGCAAACGCCTTTGAGGACGATATCGCCTCGTTTGAGTTTTTCCTCAACCACGACTGCGTTGATTTGTCTCATAAGTTCGCCGATTTTGTCTTTGGGAATCTCTCCGTCCGTTCTCACGGGAAGCACGGGATAATCCGCAAAACTCGTTGCGACGGTGGAGCATACCGAGCGCATAGGGCAAGAGGTTTCGCTGATTGCGAACGCTTCGCCCCTCTTGCAACCGTTTCCGCTAACGACTCCGTTTTCGATTTTGATTCTACAGCCGCGAGGGCATACGATACACACGAGATCCATTATTTCTCCTCCACTCTGACTTCCACTTTGCTTGCGTCCTTTATGCCGAACGATGAGAAATCAAGTTCGATTCTTTGCATTTCCGGAGGACGAAGGAATGCGAAATTCTTTTTGAACGCCTCGTTGCCGTCCACGCTGACGTAGAGGGTTGCCTTGTCCATATCCTTTGCCGCGCGGAAGAAGAACACGACCTTGTCGCAAGGCTTGCTCAAATCGATTCTGTGCGGAACGAAACTCAAAAGTCCTTTGCCCTTTTCTATGCGCACGCTCTTACCCGACGGCTTGAAATCGACGGCGTTCGCGCCTGCGTCTTTTGCACATTCCGACACGTAATCCACCAAATCGAACACGTTAAGTGCGTTTCCTGCGGAAAACACGCCATCTATAGACGACATATACGTTTGGTCGCAATCCGCGCCTTTGGTAAAAGGATTTATCTTTACGCCTATGGATTCGGCAAGTTCGTTTTCGGGAATCAAGCCGACGGAAAGTATCAAAGCGTCGCAATCGATGCGTCTTTGAGTGCCTTCGATCGGGTTCATTTTCTCGTCGACTTTGGCAACTTCCACGCCTTCGAGCCTATCCACACCGAACACTCTCGTCACCGTATGCGACAAATAGAGCGGAATATCGAAATCGTGCAAACACTGATGAATGTTTCTGGTAAGTCCGCTCGGAGTGGGCTTGACTTCGTACACGCCCTCGACCTTTGCGCCCTCGAGAGTGAGTCGCCTTGCCATAATTAGACCTATATCGCCGCTGCCGAGAATGACGCATTTCTTCGTGGGCAGTTTGCCTTGCAGATTGACGAAGTTCTGCGCCGTACCTGCGGTGAACACGCCTGCGGGGCGAGTGCCTTGAATAAGCACTTGTTTTGCCGTGCGCTCTCTGCAACCCGTTGCGAGAACGATTGCTTTTGTGAAAAATTTTTCTATGCCGTCCTTGGATACGGCGGTGATTTCAAATCCGTTTTCTTTCTTATCTATTCTCGTGACGAACGTGAAAGTGAACGTGTCGATATCGAGTTCTTTCACGAAGTCGATATATCTTTCGCTATACTCGGGCCCTGCCAACTTTTCGCCGAAACGAATGAGTCCGAAACCGTCGTGCACGCACTGTTTGAGAATGCCGCCGAGCCGCGCCTCTCTTTCGATGATAGCGACTTTGCCGCCCTTAAGGCACGCGCTTTGCGCCGCAGACAAACCTGCAGGTCCGCCGCCTATGACCACTACGTCGTAATTTCGCATATCAGTTTTCCTCCTCGGCGTTGCCTTTGGTGTTGCCGTAAACGATGACGCTGCCCTCGTCGCCTTTGAGCACGTCCTCTATCCTTATACTCTCGTGCTCGGCAATGATTTTTGCAACGAGCGGGGAGCAGAATCCGCCTTGACATCTTCCCATACCGGGGCGCACTCTGCGCTTGATTCCGTCAATAGTGGCAACTTTGAGCGGACTTTCGAGCGCGTCCACGATTTCGCCCTTGCTCACTTCCTCGCAACGGCAGATAATCTCGCCGTATTCGGGGTTTTTGGCAATATACTTTGCCCTCTCCTCTTCGGGAAGATTCGCAAGCCTCGGGGTGTGCTTATATACGGGATTGAAATTCTTTTTGTCTTTTGCTTTCAAATCCTCTTTTATCCAGTTTCTGATATCTACGGCAATTGCGGGAGCGGCGGTGATACCTGGTGATTGAATGCCTGCCGCCTCGTAAACGTTGGAGGTGAACACGCCTCGTCTGACGACGAAATCTTCCTCGTACGTCGCCGCGCGCGTTCCCGAAAAATAGGTGATTATATCGCCCTTGTTCAGCATAGGCTGAGCAAGTTTTTGCTTTTTGATAATATTGTCTATATCGCGCATCGAAGTGGAATAATCCTCTCTCGAAGGCACTTCGTGCGCGTCAGGTCCGACGAGAATGTTGCCGTCGATCGTGCGCATAACGCCACCGCCTTTGGTGTGTCCAACTTGTTCTTTGTTATCGGGGCGCGCCTCGCGCGGAAGCGGCGCAAAGAAACTTCTTGCGTACGACGATAGCGCGTATCCCACTCTCTTTTTGTCGAGAATGATATCCGTGCCTTTTCTCGGATGGATTGTGAACGTTCTGTCACCTGCCATATCCGCAACGACGTCGCTGTACACGCCTGCGCAGTTGACGATCGCGCGCGGATACACGTCGCCTCTGTTGGTATGCACGCAAACGACTTTGCCGCCGTCAAGTTCCATACCCTCAACGTGTGTGTTCAAAGACACTCTCGCGCCGTTTTGTATTGCGTTGTCGCAAAGCGCGATAGTGGTTTTGTAAGGCGAAACCATACCCGCCGTCGCCATATACATAGCGCCCGTTGCCCACGATGGCGGATTTGGTTCGATTTCTTTTATTTGTTTGGGGGTGAGATGCCTTACGCCCTCGACGCCGAGTTGTTTGGCGCGAAGTTTGTAAAGCGGTGAAATAATTGCGTTTTCCCACTTGGTGGAGAAAATAAACATCTGTGCCCAACGCTTGAACGATATCCCGAGTTCTTCTGCAAGACGGGTGTACATTTTGTTGCCTTCGAGCACGTATTTGAGTTTGAGTTGTCCTTTGTGAAGGTCGATTCCCGGGTGGATGCAACCGTCGTTGCGAGAGGACGCTCCGCACGCTACGTCGTTTGCCTTTTCAACCAGCAAAACGTCGATATCGAGCCGAGAAAGTTCTCTTGCCACGGCGCAGCCGACGATACCGCCGCCGATAATAAGCACGTCGGGTTTTTGCCCGTCGAGTGCGTCGTCTCTGAGCGTCGGTTTTTTCTCTTGTTCACAAAATCCTTTGAGTTTGATATCGTTGAGTACGCCAAGCGAGCCTTTGCATACGGCGGCTTTTCCGCACCTATAGATATCTGCCCAATTGTCGAGTTCTCCCGTGAGCCTGACGCAGCCTCGGTAGTTTTCGACTTTGACGGACGGAGCGATTTTATTGACCGCCCTGCGTATCTTTGCCAAATTCATAATTTAATCCCTCTATATCGATTTTTCCTATTTTCGTACGCGGAAATTTGTCCAAACACTCAACGACGCTCGGCTTGTTCCAATGCGACATACGCTTTGAAATATGGTTTATCACCGCCTGCTTTTGAGTGTCCGTAAGTTGCCCTTCAACGAGCAATTTTATATACGGTTTGCCGTTTACGCGATATTCGATACACGCGCAATCTCCCACGAACGGAAGTTCGCCCGCAACTCTTTCGATCTCACTCGGAAACACGTTTATACCCGAAATCTTTATGAGCCTTTTCTTTCTGCCCATAAAGAACAGCCTTCCCGTTTCGTCGGTTTTGAAATAGTCGCCCGTGCGTACCCACGTCTTTGAATCGAGCCGTATAAGTGCCTTTTTAGTGCCCTCTTCGTCGCCGACGTAACCGCTCATAATCTGATCGCCCGTAATAAGCAGTTCCCCGACGCTTCCGCACGGCACTTGATTGAGATCCTTGTCAACCACGCGCACTTCGACGCCGTTTATGGGTTTTCCGACCGCTCCGGGTGCAAAATCGCCCTTCGACACAGCGCATACGCTGCACGTTTCGGTGAGTCCGTAACCGGGAGACAACACGCCTTTGCCGCCGCTTGCCTTCATACGCTCGTCAAACTTTTTGACGAGATCCTCGCTCACGAGATCGCCGCCTACGTACACGTCCTCTATATGCGACACGCAATCGCCGCAAAAACTCGGTTGCGCAAGGAGTTTTTGCACCATTCTCGGCACGGCAATCATAGTGGTTACAGTGTTCTTTTCAATGACTTTGACCGTCTTTTTTGCGTTGAAAATCGGCAAAAGCACCGAGCGCATATTAGTTGATATAGACGCGTGCACGCCCACGCAAAGACCGAATCCGTGGAACATGGGAAGCGCGGCAAGCATTGCGTTCTTTTCGGAGAACTTGTCGCCGAGATATTGCAAAAGATTGCCTGCCATAGCGTTTGCCGCGCGCGAGGAAATCGCAACCGTCTTGGGCTCGCCCGTTGTTCCGCCCGATTGCATATAGAAAACCGCCTCTTCGCCGTCACCGTGGAAAGGCTCGAATTTTGCTTTGCGAGGTAGTCCGAGAAAATCGTAAACGCCGAAATGGCAAATTATGCGCCTTGCGCCCTTTGACCTTGGGAAATACGCCGTCTGATTGATATCGCTCAAGAACACCGCTTTGGGTTTGAGTTTCAAAAACGCAGCGCCGAATTCGTCGGGGGAAAGTTTTGGGTGAATCATAGACGCAATCGCGCCTATTCTCGAGCAAGCGTACGTTGCCACGACGGCTTGCATAATGTTGGGGAGCGCGATCATAACCACGTCGCCCTTGCCTATTCCCAAACGAGAAAGACCGCCCGCAACCCTATCGATTTGCTTGAAAAGCGTTGCGAAGTTCATTTTGCGCGCACCGTGAACGACGGCGATATCCTCGTCGTGCTTTTCGCGGTAGGAGCGCATAAAGTCGTATAAACTTTGGTGCAAGTCAATCATAAAAAAATTATACAATATCAAACACTTGTAGTCAACAACGGTTTTTCTTCAAAATGGCAGTTTCGAGCGGATTTTTTGCAATTTTTCACCCTCGTCGAAAAAATTTTATCGATTTAGGTATAAACGCTATCGATTGCGGCCATAATCGAGGCAACTTGGAGGTAAAACAATGAGCAAATTCACAGTTGCAATGAAGCGTTTTGGCGGTTTTCTCAAACGCAACGCAGTCTATTTTCTTATCATTTTGTGCATAGCCTCGGTTGCCACGGTCATCGCCCTCGCGGTCACTCGCAACTCGGCTTTGCAAAATCCCGATTCTTCGCTTTCGAACAAGCCGCAAGACGAGCCTGTCGTCAAGCCCGACGATCCCATCGACACGCCTGACAATCCCAACAAGCCCGACGCTCCAAAGCCCGTCATCGAAAAGCAGAAGTTCTACGCCCCGTGCAACGACGGCAAGGTGAGCAGAAACTATGCCGACACCACCCTCGTATGGAGTCCAACGCTCAAGCAGTATTCCACGCACCTCGCACTTGACTTCACTTCCGAAGACAAAAACGTGTATGCGTCCTGCGACGGCACGGTGCAAGAGGTAGGATACAACTCTCTTGACGGCTATTACGTCATACTTTCGCACAAAGAAGGATACGTCACCAAGTATCTCTCCCTTGACGCAGAAAGCACTCTCAAGCAAGGCGCAACGGTAAAACAAGGTCAACTTTTGGGCAAAATGTCCACAACGCAAGGCAGTGAAAGTCTTGACGGCGACCACGTCCACTTTGAAGTTCTCAAAGACGGCGTAAACGTCAACCCTCTCGAAGTAATGGTTTCAAGCGATAAGTAATGCACGCAAAAACCAAGAAAACAGCGATGCCACACGGCTTAGTGTGGCATCGTTATTATTTTAACGTATCTTTGGGGTGTTGGGTTTACCCCCCCCCTCAATTATTAATTATTAATTCTCACTTCATCAGCGGCACTATGTCTTTGACTTTGTCAAGGACGTAATCGGGTTTTATCTTTGACGTCGGGAGCATATCCGCAGTCGTTTCGCCCGACAGCACGAGAATGGACACAAATCCGCAGTTTTTGCCAAACGCAACGTCGGTGTAAAGTCTGTCGCCGACCATTGCGATTTTCTTTGCGGGAAGATTGTACTTCATCGCAAGTCTTTCGCCTGCGGTCGTGTGCGGTTTGCCCATAATGATATCGGGAGTGCGCCCCACCGTGAGTCTTATCGCCTCTATGAGCGCGCCGACGTCGGGCATCGGACACTCGGGAGCGGGACAGAAAAAGTCGGGGTGAGTGGAAATATACGGAAGTCCTTTGTGCAGGAACTTGCAGAATCTGTAAAGTTTATCGTAAGTGAGCGAGGTGTCGAAGCCGATTACGCACAAATCGGGATTCTCTTCGTCAAGTTCTATGCCGTACAACTCGAATTCGCTCTTGAGCCTGTCGTTGCCGAGCAAAAACACTTTCTTCCCGCGGTAATTGTCGAGGAGATACTCACATGTGACCTGACCGCTCGTATAGATTTCGTCGGCGTAAGTGCGCAGACCGAGATTGTTGAGCCTTGCGATATAGTCGGTGTGCATTCTCGACGAGTTGTTCGTAAAGAAGCAAATGCGCTTGCCCATTGAACGCAACTCGTTGATAGCGGCAAAAGAGCCTTCGATTTCCTCGTCGCCGATATATACCGTGCCGTCAAGGTCGAACACAAACAATTCCACGTCTTTGATATTTTTCATTTTGTCCTCTGTGCGATTGAATATCGATTTGATTATGCGGCGATTCTGTCCAGGATTCCGCTTGCAAACGCAAAGCCGATAAGCCCGTCGCTCATCGCGCCCGCAAGGCGCATACATTCAAGCACTTCCGCCGCGCTGATTTCGCTTTTGAGCCAATAGCCTGCGTCGATGTACAACCTGCGCCAAAACCGTTGCATGCCGTGAAGGTCGATGCCTGCAAGTTTTTCAAGCAAATCCAATCTATATTCGCCAAGAATATAACTGATTCTAAAATACCCGTTTATATCGAAAAAGTCAACGCATTTATCCCTATCGGCTTCGATGCCCAACTCTTTGAGCCTGTCGACGACGTCGCCAAGACACGCAGGCGGCGCGCAGTCGATTGACGGAGAGGATAAAAACGAGGAGTAAAACGATGCAAGCGTCGCGCTTGCCAAAAACTCGTACTCGCCCGAAAGCCGCGGCTTTTTGCCCTTTGAAATTGCAAGCGCGCGCATAACTTCAGCCATAATCTCCTGACTGTTTTTTCTCTCTTTCCGAGACGAAATTTCCAAAAGACGAAAAGCAAGGTCACAAAGGGATTCGCACGAGGTTTGAGTGCAAAAAGTCTTTACGTTTTTTCCGAGCACCGTCTTTTCAAAGAAGCGCTCGAACTCGTCGAGTTTTTGCGAAAACAAAATTCCGTATCCTGCGGCAATTCGCTCGTTTTGGCACTTCATCAATATATTTTCGTCAATAAACACTTGATTTGGACAAATATCGCACAAAACGTCGTCGCAGTCGGGAGCGCACAAAAGCATAGACCACCCCGTGTCTATCTGCTTGCAAAGTCTCTTTGCATGCTCTTGCGCCTCTTTCCCTCCAACGCAAAAAACGTATCTGACGTAATCGGGAATTTCCACGTTTTTGTCGTCGAAAACGGACGTCGCAAACACGCGATAACCGTCCTTTTTCAACTCCTGCATAAGTGCGTTTGCCACGCTCTCGCACTCGTTTTCGTATACCACGACAAGCGCGCCCTCTTCAAACACGGAGCGCAATCTCGGCACTATTTGGGGGATAATTTCTATGCCGATATATACGTCCGTGCGTCCGACGACGCGCTTTTCGATTGTCGAATTTTCCATACTCGCCTCCACGCAAACTCTATCATACGCGCGGGCGGATATTCCGACTTTTTTTCGTTTTTCTTGACCTATCTCGTCGAATTATTTTTTAAGATAGGTTTTGCATTTGGTTGCGAACGCCGTATCTCTGACGTTGATTTGAGCGTTTGCGCAAAGTCCGTTGTTGTTGAACGCACACTCTTCGGCAGCGCATTGCACGAGACTTTCGAGGTCTTTTTCAAAGACGTCCTCGCCTGCTTCAACGTCTGCAAAGTTCTGCGCCAAAGCGCCGCCTTCACGCTTGATTCGGCTCAAACATTTTGCGTTTTCGCCGATTGAAATGACGCCTGCAAGGCAAACGCCTTTTATGTTATGCTCGCAATTTGAAGTTGCACAATTGATTTTTTCCATAATAAGCCTCCTATGGTTTTTCTTTGTTAGTATGCCCTACTTTTGATTTTTTACACAAAAGAGTATCCTTGCCGCTCATTCTTTTCGTTTTTATTGAAAAATCTACGCGGCTGTGCTAATATAATGTCAATCAAAGTTTATAAGGAGTCGAATATGAAAGTAATTCTTCTCAAAGACGTCAAAGGCACGGGCAAAAAGGGCGAAATCGTCGAAGTGAACGACGGATACGCACGCAACTTCCTCATCAAAAAAGGGCTCGCGCAAGAAGGCACTCAACAAAATATTTACGTTGCCGAGCAACGCAAAAAAGCATACGAAGCAAAGATTGCCGCAGAGCGAGCAGAAGCGCGCGAAGTCGCAAACAAACTCAAAAACGTCACCGTCAAAGTCAGCGCGAAAGGCGGCGAAAACAACGGCAAAATGTTCGGATCGGTCACGAGCGAAATGATAAGCAACGCACTCAAAGACCTCGGCTTCGACATTGACAAAAAGAAAATCGAAATCAAGGACAGCATTCGCGATTTCGGTGAATTCGAGGTCGTGTTGAAACTCTATTCCGAAGTTTCGCAGACTTTGAAAATCAACGTCGTAAGAGCGTAAAATGGCAGTATACCCCACATCGCTCGATATCGAAAATTACGTTATTTTGCAAAACACCGACGACTACGCCTTTTCGCAGGACTCGGTGTTTTTGGCAAATATGGCAAAAATCGGCAAGACAGACAAGATTTTGGATTTGGGATGCGGTTCGGGGATTCTCGCAACGCTCGCACTCGTCAAAAAGCACGCGTCGTCCGCCGTCGGCATCGAGGTTCAGCCAAACGTTGCCGATTTGGCAAGACAAAGCGCCACGCTCAACCGCCTCGACGACAAACTGTCGATAATCACGGGCGACGTAAAAGATATCAAAAATATAGTCGAAGCGGAAAGTTTCGACGTAGTTCTTTGCAATCCGCCCTACTTTCAAGGCAATCCGACGACACAAAAAAATTTGTCGAGAATAGAGAGCAGCGCCACGCTTTTCGATTTCGTGCAAGCGGCAAGTTACTCTCTCAAATTCGGCAAAGACGCCTGGTTCGTGTCAAAAATCGACAGGCTTTCTCCGCTGATTTGCGCGCTCGCCAAATGCAATCTCGAGCCGAAGGAAATGACGATAGTCTATCCCAAGCCCTCGTCTGAAGCGGATATCGTCATAATCAAAAGTCGAAAAGGCGGCAAGGTCGGACTTGTCACGCACACGCTCGTCGTAAAGGACGAGGACGGCAACTACAGTGCCGCATACAAGGAGTTGTATCGCTAATGGCAAAACTTTATATCGTCGGAACGCCCATAGGCAACATGTCGGACGTCACTCTCCGCGCCCTCGAAACGCTAAAAAGCGTTGACGTCATCGCGTGCGAGGACACTCGTCACTCACTGCCCTTTTTGCAAAAATACGGTATACAGGCAACGCTCGTCGCCTATCACAAATTCAACGAGACAGAGCGAAGCGAACGCTTGATCGATGACATACTCGGCGGCAAAAACGTTGCGCTAATCACCGACGCAGGCATGCCGTCGATAAGCGATCCCGGCGCGGAACTTATTGCCAAATGCCACGAAAGAGGCGTCGAAGTTGAAACCGTTCCCGGTCCGACGGCGTTTGCAACCGCCGTTGCATACAGCGGAATAAAAGCAAGCGGTTTCACGTTTTTAGGGTTTTTACCCGAGAAAAACACCGATAAAGTGTCGATTTTGTCAAAAGCGTCGCTCTCGGGCTTGCCAATCATCCTATACGTCGCGCCGCACGACTTGACCAAAACTGCAAAAACTCTGTTGGATGTCCTCGGCGACCGCACGGTCTACGTCGCTCGCGAACTCACCAAAATTCACGAGAGCCTGACAAAAACCACCCTGTCGAATTTTGAGTGTGAAGAGCGTGGCGAAATAGTTATGATAGTTGACAGCATCGCGCAAAACAACCCCCTCAATTCCCTTTCGGTAACCGAGCACCTCAATCATTATCTAAATTTGGGCATGAACAAAAAAGACGCCGTAAAGCAAGTCGCCAAGGATAGAGGTATACCGAAGAACGAGGTTTACCAACAAGCAATTGAAATGTAAATCATTCCGACAAATAGTGTAATGAGAGGAACTATGACCGTAAACGATGCCGTTGCAAAACGAATAATTCAACTGCTTGCCGAAAAGAAAATGACTCAATATCGCTTGGAACAGTTGTCAGGTATTCAACACGGTCATATGCAGTGGATTCTAAACGGCAAAAGCAAAACCGTGACTTTGTCAACCGTTATGATGATAGCGCACGGTTTTGGAATGACAGTTTTAGAGTTTTTGGACAACGATATATTTTTATTTGAAAACCTTGAGGTTGAATAATTGACAATTTATAAGATTGTCTTTAACAATCGATTATTTCAAACCAATAATTATTATAACTAATTACGGGTGAGCTCTGCCCACACCCGTTTTTTTTAGCGTCTTAAACTTATTTATATCATAAGAGCGCATTATTGAGATGAAGAACAAGGAAACGTCCTTTTGCAAATCCGCCCAACGTACTGAATCGTACGTGACGGATGAGCAAAAGGGCGTTGACACAGTTATTCGCTCAAATAATGCGCTCTTATTTGAAGTAGCGGTTCAAAAGGCCCTCAAAAGCCCTACCATGACGTGCCTCGTCGCGTGCCATCTCGTGCACGGTGTCGTGGATTGCGTCAAGGCCTTCTTCTTTGGCGCGTTTGGCAAGTTCGAATTTCCCGCTGGTTGCGCCGTTTTCCGCTTCAACGCGTTTTTGAAGATTCTCTTTGGTGGAGGGGCTTACGAGTTCACCGAGAAGTTCGCAGAATTTTGCGGCGTGTTCAGCCTCTTCGAAGGCTGCTTTTTCCCAGTAAAGACCAATTTCGGGATAACCTTCACGGTGTGCGGCTCTTGCCATTGCGAGATACATACCAACCTCGGTGCATTCGCCTTCGAAGTTCGCCTTCAAGCCTTCGTAGATGTCTTGAGGAACGCCTTGACCGACGCCGATGACGTGTTCTGCCGCCCAAGTTTTTTCAGAGCCGTCGTCTTTGATGAATTTGATGCCGGGGCAACCGCATTGGGGGCATTTTTCGGGTGCGCTATCGCCTTCGTGAACGTAACCGCAGATGGGGCATATAAATTTTGACATAATAGTTTCTCCTTTAATATCTTTCTTATTTTTTACGCAATATTTGCGTTATTGACCTTGTTTTTGTCTGCAATCTTTGCAGATGCCTCTGAAGAAGAGTTGGCTTTCAAGCACGAGATTCCCTCCGAAATCCACGATGCTGTCGTCTATCTTGTCGAGATTGAAAAACACGTCCTCGACCTTCCCGCACTCGACGCATTGAAAGTGCCCGTGATTCATCGTCGTCTTATCGAATCTCGACGGCGCATCCTTGCACGCCACTTCCCTTATTTCACCGTCGTTAGCCATATCCTTGAGAATGCGATACACCGTGCCCAAACTCAAATTCGGCAACTCCTTCTTCGCCTCGGCAAGCACCATATCCGCCGTAGGATGATTGCAAGCCTCTTTGACAATCCTCGCAACCACTTCTTTTTGTATCGTGTTTCTCTTCGTCATACCCTTCCTGAAATCATTATTTATCGATTTATTATTGATAATGATTCTTGTTAGTTATAATATACAATATACAAGTACAATTGTCAACGTTTTTTTATAATAATTTTGCAATTTTTTTTTAAGCGGAAAATTTTATTCCAAAAATCAACTCTCATTCAAATAAATCCTATAGCCTGCACTCCCAACGCCCCCTATGCAAATCCCCATTGTCAACACATACGAAACACATCTATAATCGAGGATACTGCCCCCTTATATAAACTATATATTTATAATAAAATAGTAATTATAAGAAAATGACGAAAAAATCATTGTCAAAATCGAATAATGTGCTATAATAACACAGCAAGGAAATATGGCAAAAAACGCAGACGTGGGGATATGGCTCAGTTGGTAGAGCGTCGCGTTCGCAATGCGAAGGTCAGGGGTTCGAATCCCCTTATCTCCACCAAAAAAATAACACACAGACATAACTGTGTGTTATTTTTTTGGTTTGATGGGGATTCGAACGGGCGGAACAGTGCACAATCCGGTGAATTGTGCACCCGCCTCGGCGTGATAGCGCAGACCAGAAAAGGCTGTATGGATAGATATGTGTGCCTGTGTTGCGCAAGATTATAGCATAGGTCAAGCGGAGCGAATCCCCTTACACTGTAACAATAATATGGTGTTGATATAGGGGATTCTCGCGATTTCATCGCTGTGTTGCTTAGCAACACGAACCCCTGACGTCAGGGCTAACGCTTCACTATACAAGTAAACTTGCCCGTTCCGCTATTACGGAAGCGTCTAGGACACCTTCCTACGAATCTCTTTAATCTTATGATAATGTAATAAAAGAAAAGATAAAATTTGCAAATTTTACCTTTTCTTATTCGATACTTTCTTTATTCTATATGGTCATGTTTCTTCAAATTACATGCTGCGCAAAGTAGTTGAATATTCTCAGGCGTTGTGGAAGAGCCGCCTTTTGAAAACGGCAATATATGATCATAATGTAGATTTGTCGTTGCGCCACATTTAACACATCTTCCTTTATCTCTGGCATAAACGGCCACTTTTACTGAAGTTGGAATAAGCCGATTGTGCTCTTGTTCTAAAATGCTTATATCAGAATTTGATGATGCGTTCTCTACACTTTCATTTATCGCTTGCAATTTGAATTTGAAAACATTTCTTGTGCCCGTATTTTCGATAAATGCATCAACCAAATCAAAATATCCATTATAAACCCAAATACCATCTTTAATTTTCTCGTATACTTTTACTTTTCTGGCTTGTAAGTTTTGGTTTTTATACTTTTTGGCGGCATAATAAAACTTACCATTTTCAGTCAACTTGCCAGATGGAAGTGTTAATTGCTGGTCCATCTCCTTTGGTTGCATGCCAACAGGGCAATCCTTTTGCGACACATCGTGGCCCTCATATATTATAGTTGTGCCGTCATTTTCAAATCTATCTGCATAAGGAGCGTTTTTTCTAACACTCATCAGAATAATTGCATAGTTTTTACCATTAACCATGTAATTCATTCCGCGTTGTAAAGAAAAGCCCTCTTCAATAGTCATATCCACATATCTTATCACATCGCCACGATTCATTTATTCATCCTCTACATCATTAATCAATTTATTATATATTATACTACACAAGCGCTTCCTTTTCAATAGCAACATTTAGACATTAAAATTTCAATATGTTTGATACCTATCATTTACAATTAATATAATTTTGATTAATCAAAGCGCAAAAAAAACGACTTGCGGATTGCAAGTCGTTTTTCTTATAGTAGGTGTAAAGATTACTTGAGTTCTGCGGTTGCGCCAACTTCTTTGAATTTTGCAACGAGTGCTTCTGCTGCGTCTTTGGGCATAGCCTCTTTGACGGTCTTGGGAGCGCCGTCGACAACTGCTTTTGCTTCGACGAGGCCGAGTCCGGTTGCGTCTTTGACGGTCTTGATAACTTGGACCTTGTTGGGGCCAACTTCTTTGAGGACGACGTCAAATTCGGTCTTTTCTTCTTCAACGGGAGCTGCTGCAACTGCGCCTGCTGCTGCGACGGGAGCTGCTGCGCTTACGCCGAATTCCTCTTCGAGTGCTTTAACGAAATCATTGAGTTCAAGGACTGTCATAGCCTTGATTTCTTCCATAAGTTTATTCAAATCTGCCATTTTAGTTTTCTCCGTTTAATTTATTTTTGTTTTACGATCACGCAATAGCGCGGTTACTCTGCCTTTGCCTCTGCGATTTTGTTCAAGCAAATAGCAAGTTTCGAGATAGGTGCTTGCAAAGATCCAAGCATCTTTGAGAGCAAAATTTCCTTTGAAGGAATTTCTGCGATTTGTTTCAAGCCTGCTTCATCGAGGAATTCGCCTTCGACCATACCGCACTTTGTCTTCATCTTGTTGAAAGCTTTGATGTTTTTGACAACGTACTTAGCGGGAGCGACAGCGTCCGTAGAAGAGAATGCAACTGCAGTCGGGCCATTGAGTGCTTCGTCGAATTGGGTGTAACCGAGTTCGTTGAAAGCAATCTTGACGAGGCGGTTTTTCAAAACTGCGTAATCCACACCGTTTTCTCTGAGTTCCTTACGGAAAGCCGTATCTTGAGCGACCGTAAGACCCATGTAGTCAACGATGACGATGGACTTTGCAGAAGAAATTTTGGCCTTGATGTCTTCGACTTGTTGCTTTTTGGCTTCAAGAACTTCTTTGTTCATCTTTACCTCCTATAAAAGTTGGCGACGTAAGTCGCGAAAAATTAAAGCGTCATTCCAAAAGAGAATGACGCATAGATACAAAATGAAGTATTCAGCACATCCTCGGCAAGCGATAGAACTTACGGCATACGCCACTTGCTGTCTTTGGAACGCATATATAATACAATTTTTGGTGAAGCGCTGTCAACCGATTTTGCAAAATAATTGCGCTTGATCTCAAAAAGTTCCCCTATTGCTAAAAAGCGGTATAGAATCCTCAAAAAGCAACGAGAAAGGCGCAAGTTGCACCCTTCTCGATTCCTGCTTTTAGATTACATTATTATTGAACATCCGTTTGAGGTGCTTTATAGTTGTTGGCCATCTTCACGCCGAAACACGGGCCGTCAGAACCTTTAGCGGTCAATCTGACTTTTACAAGTCCGCCTTCTTTGACGCCATCAAGTGCCTTTGCTGAAGTGAACACACCGTCTTTCCAAGTACCTTCGATCGTAAAACATAACTTATACGCAATCACGAAAAATTGAGAATTGCGCAACTGCACCGCAGGTGAATATCACTTGCGCAAAGCACAAATTTCACTATGCACAGTCACAATATAACTGCACGCATGTGCAATATAGCCATAACCTTCAACAATTAGCAAAAACTAAAACGACGCTTTTAGATAACAAACAAAAATGTACCACTCCATCACTCTAATCTGAGAACTTGCCAAGCAGATGAATAACAAGAAAGCACCCGATTATCGAGCGCCGACCTATTTTCATCAACGGGATTAAAACGACGATATTTAGATGAAGAACAAGAAAGAGTCACTCCGCACCGCACGGTCTGAGAACCCGCCAAGCAGATGAGTAACAAGAAAGCACCCGATTGTCGAGCGTCCAACGTACATATCGTACGTGACGCAAGAAAATCGGGTGCTGACGAAGTTAATCGCTGTTTGGCGAGTTCTCAGCCCATGCGATAGAGAACCTTAATGGACGGTCCCATAGTCGTTGCAATATAAATGGATCTGAAATAAACGCCTTTTGCCGCTGCCGGTTTTGCTTTGACGAGAGCGTCCATAAGGGTGTTGAAGTTCTCGGTGAGTTTTTCAACGCCAAAGGAAGCCTTGCCGAAAGGAACGTGACAGATAGCTTGTTTGTCGACTCTGTATTCGACTTTACCTGCTTTAATATCGTGGATAGCACGAGTGATATCCATCGTAACGGTACCGGATTTGGGGTTCGGCATCAATCCCTTAGGACCGAGAACCTTACCGAGACGACCGACAACGCCCATCATATCGGGAGTTGTGACGATGACGTCATAGTCGAACCAGTTTTCTTGTTGGATCTTTTGGATCATCTCTTCGCCGCCGACGAAATCTGCGCCTGCCGCTTGAGCCTCGTCCGCTTTTGCACCCTTGCAGATAGCGAGGACGCGGACGGTTTTACCTGTGCCGTTGGGAAGAACCACGACGCCACGAACTTGTTGGTCAGCGTGACGAGGGTCGATACCGAGTTTGACGTGCAATTCTATCGTTTCATCGAATTTGGACTTTGCGGTTTGAACTGCAAGAGCGATTGCTTCTTGGCTCTCGTAAAGTTTGGTGCTGTCGATGAGTTTTTTCGAATCAATATAATGTTTACCGCGTTTCATACGAACCTCCTTATTCTTCCACGAGAACGCCCATGCTGCGAGCGGTACCTGCGATCATACTCATAGCGGTATCGATATTTGCTGCGTTAAGGTCGGGCATTTTTTGAGTAGCAATCTCGCGAAGTTGCTCTTTTGTGAGAGTAGCGACTTTGGTTTTATTGGGGACTGCCGATGCGCTTTGCAAACCGCAAGCCTTCTTGATAAGAACGGGCGCGGGCGGTGTTTTGAGCACAAAAGTGAAAGAGTGGTCTTGATAGATGGTGATGATAACCGGGATAATCAAGCCTGCGTCTTTGGAAGTTTTCTCATTGAATTCCTTGGTAAAACCTGCGATGTTGATGCCGTGAGGGCCGAGCGTAGAGCCAACGGGCGGACCGGGGGTCGCTTTGCCGGCGGGCAACTGAAGTTTTACAACTGCTGTAATTTTCTTAGCCATAAATCCTCCTGACTAGCGTGGTTTTGCGACGGTATGAAAAGATTTGCCGTCTCCCACGAAGATTATAGTCCTGCGACTTGCGTCCTGCAGACGCGATTTAAGATAATGCACAAGCGTGCGAGTTTCAAAGTTTCTCAACCTGAGCAAAGTCGAGTTCGACGGGTGTTTGACGTCCGAACATTGCCACGATAACTTTGACTTTTTGACGTTCTGCGCTGATAGATTCGACAACTCCGATGAAGTTTTCGAGAGCGCCGTTGACGATTCTGACGTCGTCGCCGACTTTGATATCGAAATCTTCGATGCTGACGTTTTCAAGACCGATTCTTCTGATTTCGTCATCGGTAAGCGCAATAGGACGACCTGCCGAGCCAACAAAACTCGTAACTCCGCGTGCTCTAGTCACCATAAACCAAATATGGTTGGTGTAGATCATTTTGATGAAAACGTAACTCGGGAATTTTTTGCGTTGAATGACTTTTTTCTTGCCGTTTCTCTCGACGATATCGTCCTCAACGGGAATCTTTATATCAAAGATATAATCCTGAAGGTTATTGTTTTCGATCATATTTCGAAGGTCGGTTTCCACAGAATTCTCGTATCCGGAATAAGTGTGGACGACGTACCATTTCGGTTGTTCCAAATTTTCCATATAGCCCTCTACGATCAAATGAAAATGGTTGCCCATTTACCGTCGGTGACAAGACCGAACAGACCGCCCAGCACATAATCGAGCGCAAAGAGAATGACGAAGAAAAGCACGACCACGGTCAACACGACAGCGGTGTTCTTTCCGACTTCTTTACCCTTGGGCCAAGTAACCTTTTTAAGTTCGGAAACGATACCCTTTATGCCCTTACCCATTCTCTTGAAGATATTGGGCTTATCGGACGATTTTTTGGTGTTTGCGGACTTTTTGGCGTTGGAAGACTCGTTTTTGGAATCAACGTTAACAGCGGCCTTTTGAACTTCGACTTGAGCCGTGTTGTTTTTCGTTTCTTCGGTTGAGGTTTGGGTTTTTGGCGTTTTCTTTGCCATATTGCCTCCTATCCTTAGACAACCTTACTTAGTTTCTCTGTGCAAGGTGTGCTTTTTGCAGAATCTGCAGTATTTTTGAAGCTCCATTCTATCGGGGTGCTTCTGCTTATTTTTGGTAAGGTTGTAGTTGCGTTGTTTGCACTCGGTGCAAGCGAGGACAACCTTAACTCTTGCTCCTTTCTGAGCCATAGTAGCCTCCTTTTTGTTCAATCAATACGTACGCCCTACACGGCAAGCGATTTGCCGTGTAGAGCATTGTTGTATATATTATTGAAAGAACAAATATTATTCGATGATCTTCGCAACGACGCCGGAACCAACAGTTCTACCGCCTTCACGGATAGCAAAACGGAGACCTTCTTCGATTGCGATCGGGGTGATAAGAGTGATTTCCATATCGATGTGGTCGCCGGGCATAACCATTTCAACGCCTTGGGGGAGTTTGATGGAGCCGGTAACGTCGGTCGTTCTGAAATAGAATTGAGGACGATAACCATCGAAGAACGGTGTGTGACGGCCACCCTCGTCTTTTGTCAAAACGTACACTTGAGCCGTGAAGTGAGTGTGCGGATGAATGGAGCCCGGTTTAGCAAGAACTTGACCACGCTCGATTTCGCTTCTTTGGATACCACGGAGCAATGCGCCGATGTTGTCGCCGCCCTCTGCGTAGTCGAGAAGTTTACGGAACATTTCGATACCGGTGACGGTCGTTTCTTTCTTTTCGGTGGAGAGACCGACGATTTCGACCTTGTCGCCCATACGGAGAACGCCACGCTCAACTCTACCGGTAGCAACAGTACCACGGCCGGTGATGGTGAAGACGTCTTCAACAGGCATCAAGAACGGCTTATCCGTGTCACGTTGAGGATCGGGGATATAGCTGTCGACTGCGTCGAGAAGAGCTTGAATAGGTCCAAATGCGGGATCGTCCCATCTGCCTGCAAGACCTGCTTCCATTGCTTTCAAAGCAGAACCGCGGATGATTGGGGTGTCGTCGCCGGGGAAGCCGTACTCGTTGAGGAGTTCGCGAACTTCCATTTCAACGAGTTCGAGAAGTTCTTCGTCGTCGACTTGGTCGCATTTGTTAAGGAACACGAGGATGTAAGGAACACCAACCTGACGAGCAAGAAGGATGTGCTCACGAGTTTGAGGCATCGGGCCGTCGGAAGCAGCAACAACGAGGATTGCGCCGTCCATTTGAGCAGCACCGGTGATCATGTTTTTGACGTAGTCGGCGTGGCCGGGGCAGTCAACGTGTGCATAGTGACGCTTCGGAGTTTCATACTCGACGTGTGCGGTGTTGATCGTGATACCTCTTGCTTTCTCTTCCGGAGCTTTATCGATTTCGTCGTACTTCATCGCTTGAGCTTCGCCCTTGGATGCGCAGTACATTGTGATTGCAGCGGTAAGAGTGGTTTTGCCGTGGTCAACGTGACCGATAGTACCGATGTTAACGTGCGGCTTTGTTCTTTCAAACTTTGCTTTTGCCATACTAGATTTCCTCCAATATTGTTTTTTGGTTTTTTTTATTATTTATTATCCAAAGTATTTTATATATATAAATGAATCTATATATATCTTACTTTTTGGAATCTCTTGCTTTCACTTCGCCGATGACCTTTTCTGCAACGCTCTTGGGAACGACTGCATAGTGGTCAAACAACATTGTGAAGTTTGCTCTGCCCTGCGTAATGCTGCGCAGGCTTGTTGCATAACCGAACATTTCGGAAAGTGGAACGTCGCAATCAACGACTTGTGCTCCGTTGCGAGGTTCGATACCCTTGACTTGTCCGCGTCTCGAGTTGAGGTTTGACATCACGTCGCCGAGGTAATCGTCCGGAGTTACGACTTCGACCTTCATAATCGGTTCGAGCAAGGTCGGAGCAGCCTTTGCCGCGCCTTCCTTAAACGCCATAGAACCTGCGATCTTGAACGCCATTTCCGAACTATCCACTTCGTGCATACTTCCGTCGATAAGACGAACTTTGAAGTCCACGCACTCGTATCCGGCGATGATACCGCTTTGAGCAGCCTCTTTGATGCCTTCCCACGCCGCGTTTGCAAATTCCTTGCTCACGACGCCGCCGACAATCGCGTTCTCCATCTCCAGACCTTTTTCCGGATTCGGCTCCATCTCGATGACGATATGGCCGTATTGACCATGACCGCCCGATTGACGCACAAACTTCCCTTCTGCCTTGACAGCCTTCGTGATTGTCTCACGATAACTGACTTGCGGTCTGCCGACGTTTGCCTCCACCTTGAACTCTCTGAACATTCTGTCCACGATAATGTCGAGGTGAAGTTCACCCATACCTGCGATGATGGTTTGTCCCGTTTCCTTGTCGGTATACGCTTTGAAAGTGGGGTCTTCCTCTTGCAGTTTGATGATAGCCATATTCATTCTCTCTTGGCTTGCTTTCGATTTCGGTTCGATTGCGACCTTGATAACGGGGTCGGGGAAAACCATGTTTTCGAGAATGATTTGGTTGTTTTTGTCGGAAAGCGTGTCGCCCGTAGTGCTCTTCTTCAAGCCGATAACGGCAACGATATCTCCTGCATATGCTTCGTCGATATCTTCGCGGTTGTCCGCATTCATACGAAGGATACGGCCGATTCTTTCGTTTTCACCCTTGACGGTGTTGTAAACCATAGAGCCCGTCGTAAGAGTTCCCGAATAGATGCGAATGAAGGAAAGTTTTCCGACAAACTCATCCGTGAGGATCTTAAACACGAGAGCGCTGAACGGTTCTTTTTCGCCGGGGTGACGGAGTTCGGGTTGACCGGACTTTGGATTGACGCCTTCGATACTCGCAACGTCCGTCGGAGCGGGAAGGAAGTCGACCACCGCGTCGAGCATAAGTTGTACGCCCGTGTTCTTGTAAGAACTTCCGCAAAGAACGGGATTGAGTTTCATTTCAATCGTGCCCTTACGGATTGCGGCTTTGAGTTCTTCCAACGTAATAGAATCGTAATCCTCCATGATGACTTTTTCAAAGATATTCTCGTCAAAGTCTGCCGCCGCCTCGAGCATTTTGAGTCTGTATTCTTTTGCAAGGTCCTGATACTCGGCAGGGATTTCTTTTGCGTAGAACGTTACGCCTTTATCCTTCTGGTCGTAGTAGAACGCCTGCATCGTGAGAAGATCGATGACTCCCTCGAAATCGGACTCTTTTCCGATAGGCAACGTGATGGGGACTGCGTTTGCGTTCAATCTTTCGCGCATCATTTTGACAGCGTTGAAGAAGTCCGCACCGTTGATGTCCATTTTGTTGACGAAAGCGATTCTCGGCACTTTATACGTGTCTGCCTGACGCCACACGTTTTCGGATTGAGGTTCGACGCCGCCCTTGGCGCAGAACACCGCGACCGCTCCGTCGAGAACTCTCAGACTGCGTTCGACCTCAACCGTGAAGTCGACGTGTCCGGGGGTGTCGATGATGTTTATCTGATGTCCTTTCCACACGGCAGTGGTTGCTGCAGAAGTGATTGTGATACCTCTTTCTCTCTCCTGCTCCATGTAATCCATAGTAGCAGAGCCGTCGTGAGTCTCGCCCAATTTTCTGTTCACGCCCGTGTAATATAGAATACGCTCGGTTGTCGTGGTTTTTCCGGCATCGATGTGTGCCATTATGCCGATATTCCTCACCTTATCAAGAGCATATTTTCTAGACATAAATTACCACCTATAATGTGCAAACGCCTTGTTCGCTTCAGCCGCACGATGCATTTCGTCCTTTCTCTTGACTGCGCCGCCGGTCATATTGAATGCGTCCATAAGTTCGCCTGCGAGTCTTGCGTCCATAGTTTTCTCGCCTCTCTTTCTTGCGAAGAGCACGATCCAACGGATTGCAAGTGTTTGTCTGCGCTCGGGACGGATTTCCATAGGAACTTGGTAAGTAGAACCGCCGACGCGTCTTGCTTTGACTTCGAGCATGGGCATTGCGTTTTCAAGCGCTTTGTTGAACACGTCCATGGGCTCTTGTCCGAGTTTTGCTGCTGCTATATTGAGTGCCTCGTAAACGATTGCTTGAGCCGTTCCTTTCTTGCCGTCGAGCATGATTTGGTTGATGAGTTTGGTCACAACCTTGCTGTTGTAGATAGGATCGGGAAGAACGTCTCTTTTGGGCACGCCGCTTCTTCTTGGCATAGTAACCTCCTAATTTTAGTAATACATTCGAAAAAATTATTTTTTGGGGCGTTTCGCACCGTATTTGCTTCTTGCCTGACCGCGTTTTGCAACGCCTGCCGTATCAAGAGCACCACGGATAATGTGATAACGCACACCAGGCAAATCCCTGACTCTGCCGCCTCTGATAAGAACCACGCTGTGCTCTTGCAGATTGTGACCTTCACCGGGGATGTAAACAGTACCCTCCATTCCGTTTACCAAACGAACTCTTGCGATTTTACGAAGAGCGGAGTTCGGCTTCTTCGGGGAGGTCGTCGTGACGCTGAGGCAAATACCGCGTTTTTGAGGGCATTGCTCCATGATAGGCGTAAGCGACTTTTTGACCTGTTTCTCTCTGCCTTTTCTGATAAGTTGATTGATGGTTGGCATTATTGTTCCTCCTGTAAGATTTTTCGAATGTACCTGCAACCCAACAGGTGCAATCAAGACTCTATGCCTCCGCTTCGACGATTCCGACAGCCGCCGCGCACACTTCCACCCCGGCGAGTTCGCCCAAACGCTTTTTTGAAGCGAAATAAGCGATTTCGATTCCGTTGGCTTTTGCTTGCGCCACGATTCTCTTCTTTATCTGCGCATCGGCGTCCGACGCCACGATCACACACCTGACGGTGGAGTCGGATATTCCCTTCAAAACCTGTTTGGAACCGACAACTTTTGAAGAGTTTGTAAGCATTAGTTCAAGTTTTTCTTTGTCCATATTATTTTGCACACTAAAAAACTGCTTACGTTTTCGTAAGCTTCTATATCTTACCAACAAACGATATCAATGTCAAACATTTGGCGCAACTTTCCATAAAAAATTTATATATAATATAAATAGTACAAGATATAGTGCAAAAACATATTTTAGGCACAATAATAACAATAGAAAGACACTCATATCCGGTATGTGCCCATTCGAAGGCGGAACACGAGCCGCAACGGCGGCGAGCAAAGGGAGCGCCGAACTCGTCGCACACAAGCCCC
>ULOF01046321.1_pt1 | contig 30085 bp, 35 predicted proteins | sample 1952371 | NCBI WGS metagenome assembly ULOF01 (sample SAMEA4835597, study PRJEB28245) | human gut metagenome | biome: gut microbiome; material: fecal sample | place: Denmark | collected 2008 | reverse complement strand
TGAGGGTAAGAGAAACGTAAGAGCTATGGGACTGAGAGGTGAGCGTAGCGAGGGTCTTTTCATGCCGCTTACTTCTCTTGAAAAGTTCTGTGATATTTCTACTCTTAATGTTGGAGACCAGATTACCACTATAAATGGCAACGAAATTTGTTGTAAATATATTCCTAAGAGTGTTAATCGCCATAAGCCTAATAATAGTAAGAGCAGAAGATTTAAGGCTAATAAGCAGAGACTAGAGGAAAGATACCCTTTCTTTGCCGAACACATTGACACTCCTCAGCTAAAGTATAATCCCGATATGTTTAAGCCCGGAGAACTTATAATAATGACAGAAAAATGCCATGGAAGCTCGCAAAGGGTTGCCAACACCTTTGTTTATAAGGATAATTTACTCTCTAAGATATTCAAGAGACCTAAGTATGAATATGTTGGAGGAACTCGCAGGCGCATTCGTAGCAAGGGAGATGTCGGATATTACGGTGATGAAGCTTTCCGAGATAAGTGGGAAGATTTCTTTAAGGGCAAGCTCCAAAAGGGCGAAACGATTTATGGAGAGATAGTCGGTTTTACTGAGAAAAATTCCCCTATTATGGGCAGAGGAGATAATACCAAGCTCAACGACAAGGATTTTGTCAAGAGATATGGCAAGACCACGACTTTCTCTTATGGCTGTGATGAAGATAAGGGTGAGAATGATTTTTACATCTATCGTATAACTAAGACAGACGAAGACGGAAACGTCATTGAATATCCTTATGATTATATAAAGATAAGAGCAGAGCAGATGGGAGCAAAGGTAGTTCCTGAGTTTGAAAGGTTTATTTATACTACTCATGAGGATATGATGGGAAGAGTAAATAAGTATCTTGAAGGTTGTTCTACTATCGACTCTAGACACACTAGAGAGGGCATTGTATTAAGAGCGGATAGGGCAGATAGATACAAGGTAGCAAAGATAAAATCTTATGCGTTCAGCGTTCTTGAAGGTCTTATAAAGGAAAACGCAGATGCACCTGACATGGAAGAGGCACAGGAAGTATAACCCTGTGCTTTTGCTTTATAAAATGACTTGACAAAACGATTAAAACGTGATATAATATACCTATAATCTAAAAAGAAATAAAGGAGTTTGTATGAGTTACTTATCTGAACATAGAAATGAAATATTTAAAAAATATGATACAAATACTTTACTTAATGATATAAAGAGTTTTCAAACAGGAAAAGGAAGATTAAGCAAAGTATTAAATCACTTTTTTGAAGAAATAATATATGAATCTAAAGCTCCTAGGGGAAACAAAACACCAATGGAAGCTTTAGAGAACGCAGATGATATTAATTTTATCATTGAATATACCAAGAGTAAGCCCAACTTTTATACTGGCGATGAAATATCTAATATAAAGTCGTTTTTTAGAAACGCAGGAAGGCTTGCGCAAAAGGTAGCAAATTTTTGTCCTAGAACAGCAAGAGAGATTTATTTTAGATACCACGACATCAATGGAGAAAAAATAAACATTTTAGATACAAGCTGCGGTTTTGGCAGTAGAATGTCGGCAGTTTTATTGTCTGGACATAACTATTGTGGCTTTGACCCTAACAAAAAGTTACATGATAAATTGGTGGAATATTGTAATTTTTTAAGAGTAAACAAAGTAATTACACCAGAGCAAAGATGTGGTTTATACGTTTGTGGTAGTGAAATATACAAACCAGAATTAAAATGTTTATTCGATGTCTCGTTTACATCTCCACCATATTTTGATTTTGAAGTATATAGTCAAGATAAAGGTCAGTCAATTTCTATGTTTCCGACATATAATGAGTGGCTAGAAGGATTTGTTAAACCCACGATTCAAAACACTTATGAGTATCTAAAGGTTGGTGGATATGCCATGATAAATATTAAAAACCTTACTCATGGTAAAAGATATCCGTTGTTTGATGATTGGTTCAAAATATTTGAAAGTATTGACGGGTTTGAATTCGTAGAAATATTTGAAATGCAACATCAGGCTAAAAAGAATTATACTATGAATTCAAATTATTCCAAAGAACAATATAAGGGTTTTAAAGAGCCAGTAATGGTTTTCAAGAAAATCAGATGAGTCGAATCGCAATTTTATTGGCATTGAGCTTGATGAGAGATATTTCAATATTGCTAAAGAAAGAATAGAATCTTTATTATAACAAAGAGGTGATAAGCTATTACTATAAAAACTCGTTGTCCTGTCTGTGGTCGTGAAAATACAACTCTAATATATTTAGACCCAACAAACGATGTAGGAGAAACTATGTATAATTGTGTTTGTTGTGGATATGTAGATGAATTTGCTTATGGTTATTATAAAACTATTGTAAGAAATAAGGAGTTTACATACTCTTGCTATGATACCAATTCAAAGCAAGAAAGAATTAAGAGAAAGATATATAGAGCAATATTCATGGCAAGGCGTAACTACAGAAAATTCAAGAAAACGACTTGACAAAATGAAAATTCTGTGATATAATATATATGCAATAATAAAAGTACTTTGAAAGGAAATACGTCATGAGTTTTAAAATTGGTGATAAAGTTATATATCATAGACGGGACATCAATTATCTCGCCACTATTTTTGATATCCATATATCGCACGATACAGAATGGTATGATTTACGTTTCGATACTCCCCATGAATTTGCAAGAGCAATACCAGAGGGAATATCAGACAGTATCAATGATGGAGATAATAAACAATATTATTCTGTAAGAGAAGAAAAGCTTTCTCTTAGTATTGAAGTCCCTGTATATGTAGAATATGTTACCACTATAAGTGGTAAGCTTTGCCCTAAAGAGTTTGTAACTTCTATTTTTGGTCGGACAGTTATTACTTATCTTTCTTATAAGGATAAGAGTAATTATACTGCTTGTGAGGGTTGTGGAGAATATCACGAACATTTTGAATTAAGGTCTGTATGGGGATATGATGGGAACGGATATAATAGAGCCGCTCATTATTTCTGTCAGGATTGCGTTGACGTTTATAGTAGAAACTGTTGTGATTGCAATAACAGGTTTCTTCCACGCAACATAAATAGCAATGGTAGATGTCCTACTTGTGCTAGACAAGCGAGAAATCTTATTAGAAGTTATCACGATAGTCATTATCGTAGACGTAACTTCTATGGTGATACTAGAAACAACGTGTATCCTTATATGGGGTTTGAATTAGAAACAGAAAATATAGATGAAGATGATGACAGAACAATTGATTGTGCTTATAATGTACATCAGATACTTGGTGATGAGTTTGTAAATACAGAACGTGACGGGAGTCTTGACTATGGATTTGAAACAATATCACAGCCTGCAACACTGCAATTTCACGCAAGTATGGGAGATAAGTATAGAACACTTATGGATAATTACCGTGAATATGGCATGGAGGGTACTACAAATTGTGGTATGCACGTTCATTTTAACAGAAACTATTTCACAAGCGAAGACAACCTTGTAAATCTCTTCACAATATTTAATAAATTCTGGGATGATATTGTTGAATTTTCAAGAAGAAACACCGAACAGATAGAAAGATGGGCAAGAAAGCCATCTGATGATGTTGAAGAGGCAATAGAAGAAAATGAAAACAGATATATAGCTATAAATCTCACTAATACTAATACTATTGAATTTAGAATCTTTGCTTCTACTACAGATTATGACACATTCATGAAAACATTAACATTTGTAAATAATATAGTAATGTTTTCTAAATATGCTACTAAGGAGCAGATTGACGGTTTGTCATGGGAAGATTTATTCAATACGAATAATATAACAAATATGGCATTATCAGCCGCATAAAGGAGAAATTCTTATTAAGTATATAGCATATGGAAGTAATATGAGCGTATACCAAATGTCAAGATTGTGTCCTACTGCAACACTTGTAGGCATAGGAACTTTGCAGAATTGGTCTATGGGGTTTTATAAAACCTGTAATTCCAATAGGGCATATGTTTATGCAGATGTCAGAGAGAGCAAGGACAACTTTGCAAATGTAGTGGTTTGGGAAATTACAAACCCTAGCGAACTGGAAACGCTTGATAGATTTGAGGGATATCCTAGTCTTTACAAGAAAATAGACAATTGTAAAGTAGTTATAAAAAATGGCGAAACAATTGAAGGTTTTCTATATAAAATGTCCAATAATGCAGAAAATGGAGTCCCTGACGTTTATTATTTCATGCGTATTTATCAGGCTTATAAAAATTTACATATTCCTACAAAGCAACTTGATGATTTTCTAGAGAATTTATCAAGGTCGTGAGAGGTACAATAGATGGAAGATATTTTAGGAAGAGAAATACACGATGGAAATATGTGTATTTATATGGGAATTGGTCAATATTCGCATATGCACATTGGCGTGTTTATGGGTAAATCTATGTATTTTTTATCAAAAGACAATACATTGTGCAGAGGTAACTACACAAACAATATGTATTTGCTAGAAAATCTTTCTGAAACGGAGATAAAAATTAAGGATAAAGTCTTAGAGCTTCTTTCAAAAGAAGAAGAAGAGAAAGAAAAGCGTAAATCCGAGATGAAAGCTATTTCTTCTAGCAAATTAATTGTTGGTGGTGTATATGAAACGGTTACTGGTGAAAAATACATATATTTAGGGAATAGAACTTACACATTTGAAATTAAAAACGAAAATTATAAATGTGTAAAGAGTGGGCATTGTTTTTCACATTTATGGCGCTCAGCAGATATATCGAATATATCTCAAAACGAAATAGTGCGGTTTTGTTATTTCAGAAGAGACGCTCCAACAACAGTGACTGTTATAAAGACAAAAAAGAAGTTTGTAAAGTTTCTTGGAGCTGTAAATATTTCTTTTCCTTTTGTTGTAGAAGGAGAGCATACTTTTTTAAACGCCCACTGGAATGCAAAAGTAACTATAGAATAAATTTTCAAAAATGACTTGACAAATCTAGTATTTTGTGATATAATATAAGAGTAGTTGACAACAACTTAAAACAAAAAAATCAGTATGTGAAAGGTGAGTTTTTATGAGAATTAAGTTTGATGACGTAAACAAGGCTGTAATTGCAGAGGGATATGTAAAGGGTAGACGAGTTAAGGCTATTGCCGTGTGTGCCCCCGATGATGCTTATGATAAGAAGTTTGGCGAACAGCTTGCTCTTGCTAAGTACGGCTACAAGGAGACACTCACGAAGATTAAGTGTCACGAAAGCAATATTAAGTCTATGAAGCAGGAAATTGCTAGTCTTATGGCTTGTATTGCAGATGAAGAGAGAATCATCAATAACCTTGGCGAGAAGCTTAACAAGACCAATGAGATAGCTAATGAGATTATCAATGCTCATTACAACAAGTAAAAGGAGAAAATAATTATGTCAGAGATTATTACAGAAAACTCTGTAGCAACCACTACAGAAAACACAATTAAGAGAGATTTTGCTCCACATCGGAGAGCATCTGCAAGAATTTGTAAGACTTGTGGTAAGTTTTATATTATATCAGACCCAGATGTAATATATTATGTTAAGAACTATGGCACAATGCCTCTTAGATGTGAAGAGTGCCGTGCAAAGAATAGAACGCAAGAAACAACAGATAGTGTTATACAGTGAGGTGATTGCGCATGGGAATGAAGTTTAAGGCTGTTGAAGCCGTAAGAGAAAAGATTGCCGTAAAGATTGCATTAATGGGGGCAAGCGGCTCTGGCAAAAGTTATACATCTTTGAGGCTTGCAACTGGTATGCTTGACGAAATGGAAAAGATAGATGGTAAGAGGGGGAAGATACTTCTTGCTAACACAGAGGGTTCTCGTGGTAGATATTATGCTAATGAGTTTAAGTATGATATCGTAGACCTTGAATCTCCATATAATCCAGAGCTTTTCATTGACCTTATTAATTACGCAGTTGACGAAAAGTATTCAGTACTTATTATTGATAGTTCGTCTGCCGAGTGGGAAGGCAAGGGTGGTTGTCTTGAACTCCAGCAACAGCTTGGTGGTAAGTATCAGGATTGGTCGAAGGTCTCGCCAAGGCATGATAGATTTATTGATGCCCTTGCTCTATCGCCAATTCATATTATTGCCACTATGAAGGGTAAAGACCAGTACGAAGTCGACAAGGATGATAGGGGCAAGGTTTCTGTAAAGAAACTTGGTGTCGGAGCTAAGCAAAGAGAAGGATTTGAGTACAACTTTACTTGTACGTTTAATATTGATAGAGATAGTCACGTTGCTAAGAGCGAAAAGGACAATACGCACATCTTCGAAAAAGAGGGAGATGTTCTTCTGTCAGAAGCTTTTGGCGAAAAGATTATTAAGTGGGCTAACAGTGGCGAGGGCGTAAGCATATCTGATATAAAGTTTGCAGAAAACAGAGAAGCTACAGGTGATGGCACTGTAACCGAAGCAAATGAACTCGCAAACAAGTTGTCGGAAATCAAGAGTCTTACAGGCGCACTTACATCTGCTAATGTAGATAGAGAAATCATTGCTACTGCAATTAAGAAGTTTCATATAGTGAACGGAAAGCCTAGTGCAAACTTTAATTCTATAAAGTCTGTAGATGTAGCTAATAATGTAATCAACGAACTTCTTACACTCAAAGGTTAATTAAAAGGAGATAAATATATGTTTGGAAATAATGTAGATTTTTTAGGTAGAATTACTCACGACCTTGAGCTTCGTCAGCTTCCTAGTGGAGTAGCGGTTCTTGACTTTAATCTTGCAAGAAACAGAATGAAGCCAAAGGATGGAGGAAACCCTGAGACAGATTTTGTTCGGTGTACTGCTTTTGGAAAGACGGCAGAAACCATTAATACCTATTTCAGCAAGGGAGACAGAATTGGTATTGGTGGCAGATTGCAGGTAGACAATTACGAAGACAAGGACGGAAATAAGCGCTCAACTACAAAGATTATTGTAGAGAGTATCGAATTCATTGAGTCTAAGAAGAATTCTGGTAACAACAGCGCTCCTACAAATACTCCTGCTAAGCCACAGCCTGTAGCAGACGATAGCTCTAGCGATAACGAGGACTATCCTTTCTAAAGTGATTTAGGCAATAGCGCCCCGTAAAGGGCGCTATAAGCTGTTTATAAAAATCTTTACATATGTCAATAGATTTATACAAAATAGCTTATTGAGGAGGTGAAAAAATGTTGATGTCGAAGAAAATAAGACTTAAACCAACTACTGAACAGGAAATATTATTCATGAAGAGCGTAGACGTTGCAAGATGGGCTTACAATTATCTTTTATCTGAAAAGCAAAGGGTGTATGATGAATATTTACAGAATGGAAAAAGTGGTCGCAGAGATATCAGTGAGGGGGAAGTTAGGAAGTATATCAATAATGTCTTAAAACCTACAACGCACACATGGCTCAAAGAAGTTAGCAACAACGTCATGAAACAAGCTGTAAAAGATGCTGACGGTGCTTACAAAAGGTTCTTTTCTGGACAGAGTGGAAAGCCAAAATTTAAATCTAAGAAAAGAAGCAAGCTATCTTTTTATGTCAATTACGAAAGCCTTTCAAGACAGCCTAACGGTTTTCGTGGTGAGAGGATAGGTTTTGTAAAGACATCTGAACCATTACCAAAACTCAAACCTAACGAGAAATATTCTAATCCTCGCATTTCATTCGATGGAAAATATTGGTATTTGTCAATAGGCTATAACGTTGAGGATATAGAATGTACTTTAACGGATAAGAGTTTGGGTATTGACTTAGGTATAAAGGATTTGGCTATTTGTTCTGATGGTAAAATCTTTAAAAACATCAATAAGACTAAACGCGTTAGAGAATTAAAGAAAAGACTAAAAAGAGAACAAAGAAAATTTTCTAAAATGATTAACGGTAACATAGATAAACTTACAGTTAATCACAAACCAATATACAAAAAACCCTTGGAAGAATGCAAAAACATTCAAAAACAAAAAGAAAGAATTAAATTGATTTATCGTAAACTTACAAATATTAGAAATAATTATATTCACCAAACTACATCTGAAATAGTGAAAGCCAAACCATTTCAGATAGTCATGGAAGGTTTAAACGTTAAGCAAATGATGAAAAATAAACATCTTGCCGAAGCAATTTCTGACGAAAAGTTTTATGAATTTATAAGACAGATGAAATATAAATCTCAAAGATACGGAATCACATTCATACAGGTTGATAGGTTTTATCCATCAAGCAAAATGTGTTCGCGTTGTGGTAATATTAAGAGAGATTTAAAGCTCTCAGATAGAACTTATAAATGTGATGTTTGTGGTCTGGTAATTGATAGAGATTATAATGCTAGTATAAACTTAGCAAACTATAAAGCTGTGTAGATTCATCTGAAAGAATTACATAGTTATGTACCTGTCGCTGACGGGGAATTTACGTCTATGGAGTGTTATATCAAACATGAGTAGTCAATGACGAAAACAGACATGATGAAATAGAAAGTTTGTATCGTGAGGGCAAACACAGCATAGGTATATACAGATTACAATAGATTTGCATATATTTATCTCAGCGGCGCTATATTTTTTTAGAAAGGAGAAATTAAATGGAAACATATAGTTATAGTAAAATAAAGATGTTTCATAATTGTAAAAAAGCGTTTTATGTTAGATATTTTGAGAATCCTAAAGAGTTGTTATCTCACGGAACTTCTGAATTTGGCTCTTTCGTACACGAAATATTAGAAAAATATGAGAAGGGCGAACTCCAAGTTTATGAAATGATGTCTTATTATATAGAACACTATGATGAAAATGTTCATTCATCATTTGTGTTGAATATGTCAAAAGATTTCAGCAGAGATTTTTCAGACAGTTATTATGCGGCGGGTCTTAAATATTTAGAGGGATTTGACGGATTTCCCGATTTTGATATAATACAAGCAGAGTACGAATTTACAATTCCCATAGAAAATAAATTTAATTTTACTGGAAAAATTGATTTAATTGCTAGAGACAAAGAAGGAAGCCTAATAATATTAGACCATAAATCAAAATCAAAGTTTAAAAGTAAAAAAGAATTAGCCGAATATGCGAAACAATTATATTTATATTCGTATGCGGTGTATAAAAAGTTTGGAGAACTTCCTAAGAAGTTGTATTTCAATATGTTTAGAACTGATGAACTTATTGAGATACCTTTTAATAATGATGACTACAATGAAGCTTATCAATGGCTTGTAGAGTCTGTAGATGAAATTGAGAATTGTTTTGATTTTAGTGAACTAGAAGATAAGACAGATTTCTATTGTATGAATTTTTGTCCCATAAGAGAACAATGCAGAAAAGAAAATATTGAGGTGTAATCAAATGAAAAAGGTTTTGTTTTTCACTGGCGCAGGAATAAGTGCCGAATCAGGTATACCAACTTTTGGCGAACAAGAGGGGCTTAGAGACAAACTGACGCGCTCATTTGCATTAAACCATAAAGAAGAATATAGGGAGACTATAAAGCAGATGTGCAATACGGTTGACAACGCAAAACCAAATAATGCCCATCTTGCCATTGCAAAATATAATTTTCCCGTTATTACAATGAACATAGACGGATTGCATCAAAAAGCTGGTTCAGAAAATGTAATCTCTATACACGGTAGATTACCTAACCGTTATGAATTATATGATGATGACTTTAATAGATTTGCTGGACTTCCTGTCCTTTATGGTGATAAAGCTCCCGAATATGGAACAGCAATAGACAAAGTTAATGAACTTAGAGATGGAGATAAGTTCATTATAGTCGGAGTTCCCTTTTATGCCATGATAAGTAAGCAACCAGAATATATAACTACATGTAGAGAAAGTGAGCAACTAAAATATATAGCTACATGTAGAGAAGCAGAAGTAATAATTATCAATGATAGTGTAACAATCAAAGTTCCTAAAATTTGTGAATTACTTCATGAGGCTGGATATGTAGGATTATAAGGTGATGTAATGGAGAATTTATATATTAAAATCAATCAGGCAAAAGAAGAACTAGGAACACAGGCGGCGGCAATTATAGCGACAGAACTCCCTATTGAAAATTGGAATGCCGAAAAATTAAGTGGAAAATCCCCTTTTAACCCTAACGACAATAATCCTAGTTTTATTTGGAATGCAAAAGATAATTGCTTTAAGGATTTCTCAACTGGAAAGAATTATGGCATTATAGATTTTTATATGGATAAGTATGGATACAGTTTCGTAACAGCCGCAAAAAAGTTATTTGAACTTGTCGATGTAGAATTTTCTGATGATGAATTTTCTTTTATGAAGAGTTCCAAGAAAGACTTTTTCGAGAATTATCGTTATCCTAGGGAAGAAAATAATGGTAACAGAGACAAGGTAAATAAATATTTAGCAAAGCGGTCTATTAGTTCTGAAACTCTTGATTATATGGGGGTAAAAGAAGATAATCATGGAAATATAGTTTTTGAACTTAGAGATATCAACGATAAACTTCTTGCTGTTAAGTATAGACCAGCAAGAGCAATTAACAAAGGCGAACCTAAGATGTGGTGGCAGAAAGATGCGGATATGTGTCCTAGTCTTTATAATATCAATAAAATTGACATTACACAACCCTTAGTGATTTGTGAAGGTTTCCCTGATTGTCTTTCAATAGTGGAAGCGGGATACAGAAACGTGGTTTCAATTCCTGGTGGAGCAGAAGATTTATCATGGATAGAATTTAATTATGATTTTCTTGATAGTATAAATGAAATTATTCTTTGGTTTGATAATGATAAAGCAGGACAAGGCGGTTTACAAAAAGCAGTATCAAGATTAGGGGAGGGTAAATGCAAAATTGTAAAGCCTACATCTATTGACGAAGATGATGTAGAAAAGTATTATAAGCGGTATAATGAAAACCTTTCTATACGTAAGACAGATGCCAACAACATATTGATTGCTTGTGGTAAAAATGAAGTTATACGCCTTATCAATACAGCAGAAGAAATTCCTCTTAGAAATATTATTGACCTTGTAGAAATAGAAGAATTTGATATTAACAAGGTCGAGTATACTCCTACAGGATTTGCAGACTTAGATAGAAAATTGTATGGATATATTGATGGCACTGTAAACGCATGGACGGCATATTCAGGTTGTGTGGATTGTGATACAGAGTTTTTTAACGGTAGAGAATGGAAGAAAATATCTGAATGGCAACCCGATGACAAGGTTCTCCAGTATAACGCAGATGGTACAGCAACGCTTGTTAAGCCACTTGCATATCATAAGTACAGCTGTAATAACTTGTGGGAATTTAAGAGTAAATATGGCATAAATCAGTGTTTAAGCGATGAACATACCGTGGTATATATAAACTCTATGGGGAATCTTAAAACAAAGTCTTTTGCAGAGGTTAAGGCAATACATGAAGCAAACACAGGCGGTTTCCATGGAAAGTTTGTTCGTACTTTTAATTATAGTGGAAGTGGAATTAATCTTTCTAATCCGGAAATTGAACTTATGTGTGCGGTTATTTGTGATGGTTCTTTTACCAAGAACAAGACTAATTTATGTCGGTTTCATATTAAAAAAGACCGTAAAAAGCAAAAATTAAGAGAGATTTTTAATAAATGTAATATAAGCTATAGAGAGGCTATTTCGGCTAACGAAGGATATACCGATTTTTATTGTTATCCACCTCGCAGAGAAAAAGTTTTTTCTAGTTGGTGGTTTAATTGCACACATGAACAATTACAAGTTGTAGTTGATAACATTCTTTTTTGGGACGGAAGTATTCATGATGGAAGAATGACTTTTTCCACATCATTGAAATCTACTGCTGATTTTGTGCAATTTGCATTTACATCATGTGGATATAGTGTGTCTATCAATACATACGATAGAAGGGGCAGGATAAGAACCGTTAATGGTAAATCTTATGAAACAAAATCTGTTGAATATGGACTGAATATATCTGAAAGAAAACTTTCTGGTATAGCTGGAGATAGCAAGGTAAAAATAAGCTCATATAAACCTATTGATGGCTTTAAATATTGTTTTACTGTCCCATCTCATATGTGGATAATGCGTAGAGGAGATAGGATAGTGGTAACTGGTAATTGTGGCAAATCAACACTTTTAACACAATCCTGTGTATTGGAGGCAATTGATAGAGGTGAAAGCGTTTTTTGGTTTAATGCCGAAAGCACACCCAGTCAGATGTTGAACTGGATTTTAGCACAATCTGCTGGCAGAGACCATACGATAGAGTTCACAAATGATAACGGATTTAAGTATTATAAACCAACTACGCAAGCTACGTCAAAAATCAAACAGGTGTATAAAAACAAAATTTTAGTCTACGATAATTTGCTCTTAACGAACCCAGAAGACGTATTAAATGAGATGAAAAACGTCTATACACGCCGAGGTACTAAAATTTTTATTTTAGATAACTGGCTTTGTCTCAATTTTCAGGCGGGTAGAGAGGAAGATATTAGTTCAGTCCAGTTGTCATTCCTAAATAAACTTATCCAGTTTACTAAAAAGAATGGACTTCAAGTTCATATCGTAAGTCACCCTAGAAAGCCACAAACAGGAGTCCCTCTGAGTATGTATGACATACTTGGAACTTCTAACTTCGTAAATCTTATGGATAGAATTTTTGGACTTGATTTTCCACATGACAAGAAGATAAAAGAAGCTGGGTATGACAGACAACTCACAGTGTTTAAGGATAGAGTTTTAGGCGAAGCCGAGTATTGCATGGGGTTGAACTATGACAAAGCTACCAGACGATTAACAGGAATGAGCGACAATAAATTTAGAAGATATAATTGGGACGATGGTTCTATAAAATATAATTCTGAACAATTTGGAGAAAATGGTTGGCTTGTTGGAAAGAGAGTCCTTGATGATATTGATACTGTAAAAGAGTGTCCGTATTAACAAATGACTTGACAAAATGAGACAGTTGTGCTATAATAAATGTAGCACAACTATTTTTATAAGGAGTGATTTTGTGAGCAATTATTTTATATACCACTTACACAGTGACTATAGTAGTTGCACTACAAATATTGATAGTGTTACTAAGATAGATATGTATATTAATAAAGCTAAAGAGTGTGGAATGACGGCGTTAGCTTTCTCGGAGCATGGAAATATTCTGAATTGGTATGAGAAAAAGAGCAAAATCGAAAAAGCAGGAATGAAGTATGTTCATGCAATGGAAGCTTATGTCACTGAAACCCTTGACGAAGCTATAAGAGATAATTACCATTTTGTCCTAATTGCAAAAAACTATGATGGGTTTCTGGAATTAAATAGGCTTAACACCAAATCATATAATAGACACGATAACTCATTCTACTATCGTCCAAGAATTTCGCTTGACGATATAATGAACACTAGCGATAACATAATTATCACCACAGCTTGTCTTGCCGGACTGTTGAACAGTCAAAAAGATGAATTAAAAGAAAAATTTGTTAATTGGGCAATAACCCATAAGGATAGAGTTTTTTTAGAGATACAGCATCATAATGTATCTGAACAAATTTCCTATAACAAAAATTTGTATATTCTGTCCCAAAAAACAGGACTTAGACTTATAACTGGAACTGATACTCACAGCATAGATGAGCCTCATGCAGAAGCCAGAGTGATTATGCAAAAAGCAAAAAAAGTATATTTTGATAACGAAGATGGTTGGGATTTAACTTTTAAAACTTACGATGAACTTGTAGAGAGTTATCGTAAGCAAAATAGTTTGCCAATGGATGTAGTTTTTGAAGCCATCAGGACAACTAAGATTATTGAGGATATGATAGAGCCTTTTGAGCTTGATATGTCTACAAAATATCCTAAGTTGTATGATAATTCTCTTGAAGTATTCCGTAAGATGGTTTATGATTCTATTGACACTCACCCATATGCGCTTAAATTTCATACTAAGGAAGAGATTGTAAAGCGCATTGAAGAAGAACTTCCTGTTTATGAAAAAACACACATGATAGACTTTATGTTGTTCCAGAAATTTGTGCGAGATTGGGAACACGAAAACAACATATATGTTGGTGCAGGTAGAGGTAGTGTGTCTGGGTCTTATATAGCTTATCTATTAGGCATAACAGAAATGGATAGTATAAGATTTGACCTTAACTTCTTTAGGTTCGCTAATGAATATCGTGTTAGTAATTGTGATATTGATAGTGATTATTACGACCCCGACAGAGATAAAACGAGAAACTTTCTTTTAACTTGTGATAAAATAAAGTCCGCTGAAATAGCCGCTTTTGGTACTATTAAATTAAGAGGCGCTATAAGAGATGTAGGTAGAGCTTTAGAACTGTCGCTTGATGAAGTCACAGAAATTTGTGATAAACTTGAAGAGGTTGAAATTAATGGCAAAAAAGTTGAAATAGCAGGAGAGGCATTAAGAAAGAAATATCCAGAACTTTTTAAGTATGTTGATTTGGTTCAAGATGTGATTGTTTCTGTAGGTACTCACCCAGCAGGAGTTCTCTGTGCTAGTAGACCTATAGATGAAGAAATAGGTTTATTTAGTTTGTCTACAACAGAACACATGGTTTCTTGTAATGATATGTATGGTCTTGATGCCTGCTGGTGGACGAAACTTGATTGTTTAGGGTAAACTATCTTGCCCTAGTAAAAACGGGTTATATGCTGGAAAAACCTTAGAGCTTTTATGCACTTACAGTATTTTGTATTTATTGTAATCGAAACAGTTAAAGGATTGGTTAATCAGCAGGCACGATAAGGTCAGCCTCAACGACTATGGGAATATCCCAGTCATACATAAGTGATTATGTATGATAACCCCGTGAAAATGATATAGTCTGAACACTATAGAAATATAGTGAGATAAGCAGAAATGACTTATCATCTAGTAATTGTCGCATTAATATGAAAGGTGGTGATAAAGATTTCTAAGAAGAAGATTACAAAAGAAATGTTTGTAAATGAACTTGTAAGGTTGTATAATGAGTTTGGCAAAGTTAATATAAAAATATGGAATGAACACACTATATACAAAGGTTCTTGCTTTAATTGGTATTTGCACCAATATGGAAAGATTAGGACTTTATTAAACGAAGTTGGGATTACATACATAAACTACAATGAACTTACTGAGGAGCAAGTTCTTGAAAAAGCAAAGTGTATTTATCAAGAATATGGATATATAAATAAAACCTTATGTGAACAAAACGGTTTATGGAGTTCGCCAGTTAGACATGTTTTTGGCAATTACAATAATTTATTTAAAGCTATTAATGCACCTATCAATATGTCTAGAGGTGTAACTAAAGACGAGCTTGTCAGCGATATCAAAGAGTTCATACAAAAATATCGGAGTTATTCAGCCGTTTTATATAGAAAATATGGGAAATATAGTTGTGCGATTGTTAATAAATATGGCGGTTGGGAAAATATACTTAATGAACTAGGGATGCGCTCTACAAGAAATAGTCAGCCAGAAAACTTTATAGAAACCTTTTTTGAACAAAATCAAGTTGAATTTGAAATACATAAAGGCTTTGAATGGCTTATATCTCCAGATGGGTATAAAATGTATGTAGACTTCTTTTTAACTAAATATAATTTGGTTATAGAGTATGACGGAGAGCAACATTATAAAATGGTAAAATATTTCCATAAAACACAAGAAAATTTTGAAAAGTGTTGTGAGCGAGACCGTCAAAAAGCTAAATTGTTAGAGGCACATGGTATAAAAATTTATAGAATAATATATAGCGACAATATATTATTTAAACTTCAAGAATTATTAGAATTACTAGATTAACAAATTTGTAGATAATGTCGGTATTATCAATAAAACGTGTGAACTTGCGGGTATAGACCGTATTAATCCTGATAACATTGATTTGGAAGACTGGGAAGTTTGGGACGATATTAGACAGGACACTACAGCGGTATTTCAGATGGAGTCTCCATATGCCGCTCAGACAATGAAACAAATATTTTCTGATAGTACCATAGCTAAAATAAGAAAAGCTATTCCTAATATCAAGATGTTGAAGTTAATGAGTTATGCAAACGCTCTTATCAGACCCTGTGGCGCTTCTGTTAGAGAAGATTCTGTCAATGGTATAATTAAAAAAACTGGCATAAACGATATTGACGATTTGCTTGCACCAGAGCTAGGTAATTGTATTATTCAAGAGGACATCATGCTCTTCTTGATGAAATTCTGTGGTTTTGATTTGCCGAAGGCAGATTATGCTAGGAAATGCATTGCCAAGAAGCGCGGCACAGAACAGTTAATGCCAGAGATTGAAGAAGGCTTTAATAGCAACGCAAAAGTAAAGTATAATTTATCAAATGAAAAAGCTGATGAAATTATAAAGCCTGTATTAAAATGCATATTAGATGCCACTAGATATGCGTTTAGTTGGAATCACTCTGATGCTTACAGCTTTATAGGATATGCTTGTGGATATCTTAGACATTATTATCCTCTGGAATTCCTTACAACTTGTCTTAATGTATGGCAAGATAAAACGGAGAAAACCGCAATGGTTACTAGTAAAATAGCCGAAAGAGGATATAAGATTGCTAATGCAAAATTTAGAATGTCTAGGGCAGAATATTTTTGTGATAAATCAACAGGCATAATTTATAAAGGAATAAAGTCTATTAAATACCTCAATGAAAATGTAGCAGAAATTCTATATTCTTTCAAGGATAATAAATATAATTCCTTTGTAGAACTGCTTTGCGATATCAGTAAAACGGCTATAAATTCAAGACAGGGAGGGGTTTTAATAGATATAGATTTCTTTGAAGAATTTGGAAATGCTAAACAATTAGCATTAATCTACAATATATTCAATATGTTTAAGCAAGGAAATGCTAAACTCATCAAAAAGGAGAGGGTAGCTAATAACCCCATTCTCAATAATATAGTGGCAAGATATTCTAAAGAAACAGCAACAAACTATACACAGCTTGATTGTAAAAATATATTATCAGAAGCAGAACAGTATATTATGTGTAGTATAACTGATGATTACCCTATAGGATATAAGATAAAAGTTCGCAAGGAATATTTAGGATATATTGATTACAAAACTAATAAGCCAGAAGATAGACCTAAAATTCTTATTCAAAGTTTAAAAAAGTGTATAGGTAAATTCGGTAAGGATGCTGGAAAGCCGTGGTGCTATATGTTTGATGGCTATAGCTTAGGCAGTGGTAAAGTGTCTACTTACAGTATTTTTGCTAAACAGTTTGAGAAAAATTCTTTTGCCGTTGATGATGTCATTTACATAGATGAATGGCATAGAAACAATAAAGGATATTTCTATATTGATAAATACAAAATATTGCCAAAAATTTAACAATATTTTTCTGAAAACGACTTGACAAATTTCTCAAAATGTGATATAATAGTAGTGTACCTAAAAATGGTACACTACTATTTTTAGAAATTATATAAGGAGTGATTTTAATGGAAGAAATTACAATAAAGCTTCCTAAAGTTAGTGATGTTCATAATTTCTCTTATGCAGCTAACAAGTGTAAGTGTAAAGTAACCGTTGTTCATGGCGAATATCAGGTAAATGGCAAGTCTCTTTTAGGACTATTTTCTCTTGACCTTGATAATCCTGTGAAGGTGGTATTCTCAGACCTTAAAGACGGGGAGAGCTATATTGATAACTTTAGGGAGTGGATGGTTTGATTATTAATTGGATTTCAGATAGTTGGACTAGAGTTAAGAACCACTGTCGCACAACAGTAAATAAAAAGTTTACTGATAAAGAACCCACTGACGAGTTTAAGAGAAAGCTTCTTATTTCAGAACATTCTCCTATTAGATTACTTGAAATAGATTGGACTTGGGAGAAAATCCCATATTGGGTTAGTACGGAGTGGAGTAGACATAAGTTTGAAAAATTTATCACTTCTCAGCGTGATGATAGAATGATTGACGAAACTCCTAGAGGTAAAAAACCACAAGAAGCTCCAGTCAATTTTGACGGATATGCAAACGCCCAAAACACAATAGACAGTTGGCGTAAAAGATTGTGTTATCAGGCTACCCCAGAAGCCAGAGAACTTGCAGAAGAGTTTAAGGCTCAGTTACACGAAGTAGAACCCGAATGGGCTGATGTATTACAAAAGAACTGTGTTTATAGAGGCGGTTGTCCTGAATTTAACCAGTGCCCTTATTGGAAAAACTTTTGTGAAAAACATAAAGGCGAAAATTTACTTGATATACAAACGAGATATGATTTAGCAAACAAAGACTTCTATGAAAGTCGTAAAAAGAGAAGTGAGAAAAATGGATAAACCTAATAAGTTATTAGTAATAGTTGGGGAAAGCGGTTGTGGCAAAACAAGCATTGCAGAAAAGCTACAACAGTATGGACTCAAATTAATACAAAGCTATACTACAAGACCCAAAAGAAAACCGCTTGAAACAGGACACACATTTATCACTAAAGAAGATTTTGATAAGATTAGTGATAAGGTAGCATATTTAAAGAAATATGGTGCAGAATATTGCACAACTAAGCAACAGGTTGAAGATTGTGATATTTGTATATTAGACCCTAATTCAGCAAGGGTTCTTAAAAAGAATTATGATGGTGATAAAAAGATACTCACTATATACATAAAGACTAGTATAGATACTAGATATACTAATATGACGAGAAGAAGAAAAGATAGTGAGAGAGCTGCAATGAACAGGATATTAGAAGATAATGACATCTTTAAAGGAGTAAGTGAAATTGCAGACTGTATCATAGAAAATGAAAACACAGATTTAGATGTTCTCTGTGCCTATATATATAATGAAATTTATAAGGGTGATAATATATGATTAAGGTCATCAAACGTAATGGCAATACAGTCCCTTTTGAAAGGCAAAAGATTAATAACGCCATATTAAAAGCATATAACGAAATCTACCCTGATAGAAGTGATAACATTGAATTATCAAATAACGATGCCAATATAATTTCTTTGCATATAATGAACTGTGATAACGAAAAAATTGATGTAGAAGAAATACAGAACATGGTAGAAGACCATTTAATGGGAATGGATAAATCTGTCGCAAGGGCTTATATTAGATATAGATATAAAAGGCTATTAGCAAGAAATATGAAGCAAACCGATAATGAAATGTTATCTCTTATTGATTGTGAGAACGAAACTATAAAGGAAGAAAACTCAAATAAAAATCCGGCATTACTTCCTACTCAAAGAGATTATATGGCGGGTACAGTCTCAAAGGATTTAACAAACAGAGTCCTTCTCCCGGAAGATATTGTGAAAGCTCATAACGAAGGGATTATTCATTTTCACGATGCAGATTATTTTGCTCAGCATATGCATAACTGCGATTTAATTGACCTCAATGATATGCTACAAAATGGGACAGTTATCAGCGGCACAATGATTGAAAAGCCACATAGTTTTGCAACTGCGTGTACCATTGCTACACAAATTATCGCACAGGTAGCTAGTAATCAGTATGGCGGTCAGAGTATAACTTTGTCGGCACTTGCGCCATTTGTCGATATTTCACGACAAAAAATCCGCAAAGAGGTTGAACATTTTTTTAAATCTTTTAATTGGGAGATTAAAGATGGTGATTTACCTACTATTGATGATATTGTAGAAGAAAGAGTACAAGAAGAAATTAAGCGCGGTGTTCAAACTATTCAATATCAAATAGTTACACTTATGACAACAAATGGTCAGTCCCCATTCGTAACCGTATTTATGTATCTTAACGAAGTACAGAACAAGCAAACAAAACACGACCTTGCACTTATTATTGAAGAGGTACTTAAACAGCGTTATCAGGGAGTTAAGAATGAAGTTGGTGTTTGGATAACACCTGCTTTCCCGAAACTTATTTATGTCCTTGAAGAAGATAATATTCACGAGAACTCACCTTATTATTATCTTACCAAACTTGCTGCAAAGTGTACTGCAAAAAGGCTTGTTCCAGATTATATTAGTGAAAAGGTAATGAAACAGCTTAAAGATGGTCATTGCTTTACAAGTATGGGTTGCAGAAGCTTTCTTTCACCTTGGAAAGATGAAAACGGAAATTATAAATTCTATGGTAGATTTAATAAAGGTGTCGTAACAATTAATCTTGTTGATGTTGCGCTCACAGCAAAGAAGAATAACCCAAATAATATAATGACAGAATTTTGGAAGATATTTGATGAACGTCTGGAACTTTGTCATAGAGCTTTGATTTGTAGATATGAAAGACTCAAGGGTACACCGTCAGATGTTGCACCTATTCTTTGGCAATATGGAGCATTGACAAGACTTAAAAAGGGTGAAGTAATTGATAAATACCTTACAGGTGGTTATTCAAGTATTTCTCTTGGCTATGCAGGTCTGTGGGAATGTGTTTATGCTTTAACTGGTCACAAACTTACTGAAAAAACAGGTCGGGATATCGGCAAGAAAATAATGCAGTATATGAACGATAAGTGTGACGATTGGAATAAAGACCTTAATCTCGGATTTTCAATTTACGGTACACCTCTTGAATCGACAACATATAAGTTCGCCAAGTGTTTACAGAAGCGTTTTGGTATTATAAAGGGTGTAACCGATAAGAATTACATAACCAATAGTTATCATATACACGTTACAGAACCTATTGATGCTTTCACAAAGCTTTCTATAGAATCTGAGTTTCAGTCTCTTTCAACCGGAGGAGCAATTAGCTATGTAGAAGTTCCTAATCTAAATAATAATATTGAAGCAGTGCTTGAAGTAATCAAGTTTATTTATGACCATATAATGTATGCTGAACTCAATACAAAATCTGATTATTGTCAAGTATGTGGATTTGATGGCGAGATACAGATTATTGAAGATAAAGAAACAGGTAAACTTGTATGGGAATGTCCCAATTGTGGCAATAGAGATGAAAAGAAACTAAACGTGGCTAGAAGAACTTGTGGTTATATAGGAAGTAATTTTTGGAACGCAGGGCGAACTCAAGAAATAAAAGAAAGAGTTATACATATAGGAGACAATTAATGATTATATCTGAAAATTTTAAATCTTTGTGGATTGAAAATTATGGGTATATTCAGGTTGGAACAGATGGAACGATTATTGGCAAAAAAGGCGTCTTAAAACCTAATAATCAAAACACTAAAGGTTATTATAGAGTTCATCTTGGAAAACATATGTATTCTGTGCATAGACTTGTTGCTGAAGCTTTTATACCGAATCCTAATAATTATCCACAAGTAAACCATATTGATGGTGATAAAAATAATAACACTGTTTATAATTTAGAGTGGTGCAACAATAAATACAATCGAAGACACGCAGTAATTAATAATCTATCCAGTGCAAAAATCACTTTAGAACAAGCAAATGAAATAAGAAACAAATATAATAATGAAAAGATAACATACCAACGGTTAGGAACTATGTATAATCTTGATAGCAGTATGATAGGATATATTATTCGAGGCGATAGTTGGAATTATGAATTACATAAAAATCAGTAAATATGATACTGCCAATGGTATAGGCATAGGAGTTGTACTCTGGGTCTCGGGGTGCAACCGCCACTGCTTTGGTTGTCACAATCCTCAAACTTGGAATTTTATTGCAGGGCAACCCTTTACAGAGAATACAATGCAAGAACTTCTCGAAGCACTTGATAAGCCTTATATCTCTCGACTAACTCTTTCTGGAGGACATCCTCTTGAGTTTCAAAATATTAATACAGTTTATAGAATTGTTAAAACTGTTAAAGAAAAGTTTCCTGACAAGACAATCTGGCTTTACACGGGTTACACTTGGGAAGAGATTTTAGAGCAATATAAGATATGGGAAGACCATGAAGTTAATGGTATCTGCTCATTAGATGTCGTAAGATACTGTGACGTTCTTGTTGATGGCAGATATGAAGATGATAAAAGAGACATTTCTCTCGCTTGGAGGGGGTCGTCTAATCAGAGAGTTATTGATATTAAAGAAAGCCTAAATCAAAGCAAAGTAGTTCTTTATTGTGAATAATCACACCAATTTCAAAGTAAAGTAAGACAGATAATATATAGTGTATGCCATTATAGCTTGTTTTGACTTACACTATATATTAAATTTTACCATAAAGCAAAAATTTCATTGACAGAAGGAGATGTTAAAAATAAATCAGAAATACATAAAATCACCTATAAATTATGTAGGTAATAAATATCGTCTAATCAAGCAGATTATACCTTTGTTTCCTAAAAAAATTTCAATGTTTGTAGATATTTTCGGCGGTTCAGGAACAGTCTTAATGAACACAGAAGCAGACCATTATATATATAACGAAGTTAATCCTTATGTTTCAGATATTGTGTCGGGATTGTTCTCAACGCCTTATGATGAAATAATCGAACAGATTGAAAACATCATTTCAGAATACGATTTGAGTATGATAAATAAGGAAGGCTTTGAAAGACTTCGTGATAGTTATAATAATGGCAGAAAAGATTGGATTGCACTATATACTTTGATGTGCCATTCATTTAATCATCAGTTCCGTTTTAATAACAAGCACGAATATAATAGCAGTTTCGGTAAAAATCGCAGTTATTTTTCTGACAGGCAAAGACAGGACTTACTTGCTTTGAAACAGAGATTTGAGAATAAAGACCCTATAATAGTATCGTCTAAAAACGCTTTCGATTTTGATTTTTCAGACTTTAACGAGAACGATTTGGTATATTTTGACCCACCTTATTTTAACTCTGTTGGTAATTATAACGATGGAAAACGTGGTTTTGAGGGTTGGACTGCCGAACACGAAAAGAAACTTTACGAATTACTGGATAGATTGGATGAACAGGGAACAAGATGGGCTTTATCAAATAACTTAAAATACAATAATGGATTTTTAGATGCTTGGAAAGATAAATATAATATTCACTATTTATCTGGAGACTATCTAAATTGTAGTTATCATAAGAAAGACCGAGAAACCAAAGATATAGAAGTGCTGATAACAAATTATTAAAAAGCATACTATATATAGCGCTTTGTGCTCGAAATATTGTTTTATTTCAGAAATGACTTGACAAAACAGTTCCGTTGTGATATAATATAATCACAACGGAATTTATCTTTTAGGAGGTTTTATGGAAAAATTTTGTAAATACTGTGGGAAGCCACTAAAGGAAAGAGTTGCTTGTTACGATAGAGAACTTTATTGTGACTGCGAACAAACTCAGTTAGCAAATGAATTAGGTCGTAAAATAAGAACCACACAAGATGTTTTAAATGCTGATATAGAAGATTATGAACATATGCCATATACTAGTGACAAAGGGAAAGAGTTTATTGCTCTTATAAAGCAAAGAAATGCACTTAATTACCAAATTCACAATATGGAAAACGATTATGGCTTTTCAGAAGAAACGGTAAAGAAGTGGTGTTGGTGAACAAAATCAGAGAGGGTCTGAGAGGAGATAATCAAAATGATTCGAGTATTATTTGAAAATTCAAATGGCAAAACAAGAATTATCGGAGAAGTAATTACACAGAAAGAGGCGTTTAAGGTAGTCGGCAGTTTTCTTGACGAACATAATTATAAGTCTTACTATAAGAGGACATGGAAAACCGATGACAAGACCACTGCTGTTGACGTAGGAAGTTATACGGAGAGATTTTATTTTAAGGAGATATAGAACGGCTAAATATAAATGTATAGATTGTAAGAAAAGTAAATCCTGCATAAATAAAAAGGGCAGTTATCAATATTGTTTTGAACCACGGGATGGCAATGTTGATAAGAATTCCTATAAGTATATTCATGTTTTAGACCGAGCTATAGTTGACTTTAATTGTGGAAAAAGGAAATGATGTTTTATGTTATTCTGTAAGCACAAATATAATTATGTAAAAACAATAGATGTTTATGGTTCTTTTAGTGATGGTACTTGTACAGCAAATCCCGTAAGCATTATAATTGTACAACGTTGTGAAAAGTGTGGTAGAATTAAGAAAGTGAGGATAAAGGCGTGAGCTTAACACCAGAAGAATTTATAAAAAAGCATAATCTAAATAATATTGTAATTAATAGCAATGAAATGCCATTTGGTGAATTACCTGAAATAATAGTAAATGATGCCGATAAAAATAACCTTGTCATTGTATATGGTTATTCAGATGACCTTTGTGAACTCCGTGGAGCTATTGTCGAAGAACACGATTGTTATGATGGTGGTAAAATCACAGTATATGGTAAGCCAATAAAGATAATTTGGCACAATGATTATAGTAAATATTCATGGACATATGAAACGGATATTCCTCATGCTTGTTTTGATATTAACGAAATGAATGATACAATATATAGTTATTGCCAAGCTATTGTATTTTCGTTAGAAAAGTTAGATAATACAGATAATATACCAATTCTTCTTCCCTGTCCTATTTGTGAAGGAAAAGTAAGAGTATCTTTTGTAGACGAAGACGAAAAACACGCATATTCTATAATAAAATGTGATTATTGCAAATTATCAATGAAAGGTAATGGCTATTATTTGCAGTCTGATAATGTTTCAGAAGCACGACTGCAATCATTGAGTATATTAGTAAATAATTGGAATGATAGAAGAAAGAAAAATAACACATCTATAAAAGGAGAAATATAAATGAACTTCATATGGAATAAGAATTAATTTTTACGATAAAACACAAATTTGATTTTTGATAAGGAGAAATTATGACTATTGAAGAACTTGAAAAGCAGATAGCAAGCCTGCGAGAGGAAGTTAGGAAACTGAAAGAAACCAAGACTGCCAAGCCGTGGAGGGCGGCTAAGGGAGGCTGGTATTACTACATTGATTCAGACGGAATTGTTGTGAAAGACTTAGACGATTATAGCGAGGCGCATTTACGCAGATTCCAATTCGGCAATTATTACCGTTGTAAAGAACTTGCTCATCTGGGTGTAAATGAACTGCGTCTTAGAGGCAGAATAAGACAACTTCGTGATACGATGTGTGAGGGGTATCGGTTTACTCCGAACGCATGCAATTACTTTATATTTTTCTCAGTAGTTGACATGAAATATTGCAAATGTTGGGAACGCGTTTGCCAAAGGGAATACACGGTTTATTTTGACACAGAAGAACATGCTCAACAGGTCTGTGATATTCTGAATGCTGAACTAAAAGATACAAATATATAAGGTGATACATAATGATTGTATATGAATATATGTGTGTAGATTGCCCTCCAGATATATGTCGTGGAGGTTGTCAATATTGCAAACCCAATACCTAATTCATTTTAGAAAGGACATAAAAATGGCAAACGCAAATGCACTTCCACAAAAAGTAGGTGATTTTATTCGATTTAGAGACAACAAAGATATCATTTTTCGTGTAGCATTTCATATGGCGTTAATAGTTCTTTTGGGCATAGCTGATGGAACAATGATTTATAAGAAATGTACTAAAGAAAAGCAAGAACAGCAGCAAACACAAATAAGTAATGTTCTTAATAATGATTATACTCAAATCAGAAGCTCATTTGATTTAGATGTTCCCGACATTAATGTCGGGAACATAACCGCTACTAGTAATACATATCTTAATAACATGGCTGAATCATCAGAACCGATAAATTCAATAATCGTACAGACTGCCTCTGATAATAAAAATGATACTACAACAAACCCAGTCACGCTTTATGATACCTTGTCTGAAAATGAAATAACAATGATTGAAATTACCATTCAACATGAAGTTGGTAATTTCTCAAAAGAATACAAAACCTATGTAGCAGAGTTAATAAGAAACAGACTTGTTTCAGAGGATTTCCCTAATACAATCACAGAGGTCTTGTTCCAAAAGGGACAGTTCCAAGGAATATCAAACTGGTTATATTCAGGGATAACTCCTGATGAAGAAACCAAAGAGGTAGTTAAGGAAGTATTTAGTGCCGAAGGCACTTCACATTCAGCAACATATTACTACAATCCAGAGCTAAGCGAATACGATAGCATTATATGGTTTGAATATAGTGGAGATATAGAATATTTGTTTGAATATAGTGAAGATAGCTGGGGTACTACTTACACAACAAGGTTTTTTGTGTAAGTTAATGTGAATATGAAAAAGATAAAATTTAGAAAAGGATAAAAGTAATCATAACAAAAATGATAGAAAAAAATAGTAAATTATAAGGTAAGGTTAATAACTTATAATAAATCAGAAACATATATTTATCTTAAAATTATCTTTACCAAAGACATTCCTAACGAAGAAGTTGTATATAAATATATAATTTAAAAGTTTGGTTTAAATATTGTTTAGATATGCTGGAGATGTAATTTTACATCTCCATGTTTATTAAGGAGCTAATTGTGTCGAACTGGACTGATATAGATATAAGTAGTATAGAGTATGTTGAATATAGTAAGAGATTTTATGGACAGCCTAAATTAGTCAAACCTAAAGAGTTAAAAAATATAAATTCTATTGGTTCTGTAAGTTTCATACAAAAGCGTTGTAATCCACAAATATTTATAAAAGATGATGATATTTGGATAGAACATACGGATTATTTTTCTGCTAGATGGAATCCACCGCAAGGTGAAAGAATAGATATGCCATTGAATTATTATTTAAATAAATATTTTAATATTGATAGAAAAGAAAAATTTGTTTATTCAGATTGTTGGGGAGAAATAATTTTAAGAAATGAAGCATGGCTTAAAATTACAAATGTTGTTGATTTGATACGAAAATGCAATTATAACCGCTATCAAGCAGAACTGAGAATGGCTCATGAAATATTAAATAAACAAATTTCTAACCTTGGGTTTGAAGATTATTCTTGTGAATGGGAACGATACTGGGAAAATGTAATGCGATTTGTTAATAAATATTTATATGAACACAAAAATGACGTGGTTCAATTAAATTTCTTTTCAGAAATGACTTGACAAACAAATATTTTTATGATATAATATAGCTAATAAAAAGAGGTGGTTATATTGAGAATTTGGCATTATAAACTATTAGAAGTCCTGCCCGATTTACAATTTAAAGGACAGCTAAGAGAACTAGTTGCTATTATGCATGATTGGAGAGATAAGGGCAAAACCAATCATGTCTTAATCAATGCAGTTATGGAATATCCTAAGAGCCATTTATCAACCTATTTTGACTTATATAGAGCAGAATATAAAAGAAGATATCTCAAAGATATAAAATCCAGTATTGTTAAAGAGTTTTCAGATTTTGCTCCCAGTATTTCAAAAGTTGATAATTTACTCTGGCATAATGATGAATATATCTTAGTATGCGTATATAATTTATACGAAAAATATAAGTTTGGCAGAGGAAAATCGAAAATATCCGAAGAAGATTGGCAAAGGATAGAAAATTATGCAAAGGATTTGATGTAACTTTATGAAAACAATACAGCGGTTTGGGAAATAAATTGTGATGGATATTATGTATATTGTACAAACTGCTGGTATGAGCCAAGAGAATACAATCTTGATGAATTACCAGACTTTTGTCCTAAATGTAATTCTAAAATGAAGAAACCATATAAGTCAATGAATAAGGAGAAAAGATATTATGGAATGGATATGCGTTAGAAATAAACAGCCCGAAAGAAAAGGTTGGTATATTGTTTGCTACGAATATAAAGGTTTTGATGGACGCTATTTTAATAGCGTCACATATAGCTATTTTAATGGCAAAAGTTGGAAAGAACAACGTGGCATCGGCTGGATTACTTACTGGATGCCATTTCCTAATCCACCTAAAGAGGCTAATAAAGAAAACTATCAAAGGCTGTGATTAATGAATAATATATTTATAATTCTAGCTATGATATTTTGTCATATAGTAGATGATTATTATTTACAAGGTATTTTCGCAAATATGAAGCAAAAGAAATGGTGGCAAGAAAACGCTCCACAAAAGTTATATAAATATGATTATATAGTTGCATTGATAATGCACTCTATGAGTTGGTCGTTTATGATAATGTTGCCTATTGCTATTAGTATGAATTTTGATGTATCTATAATTTTCGCTATTGTTTTTGTTGGTAACACCATAATTCATGCAGTTGTAGACAATCTAAAAGCAAATAGGCTTAAAATAAATCTTGTCGTAGACCAAAGTATTCATATATTGCAAATAATTATAACTTATATAATATTATATATAATATAAGCTAAACAAACTGGAGGATATTTATGAGTGATGAAATAATTAAAGTTTTCGATACACTTGGTGAAAAATTTGGAATTGTAATTGATTGGGGTCAAGAAAATATTTATCCATATATGCAAGATTTATGTCAAAGAACTGCACAGTGCAAGATTACTAATAACATTATAGTATTAATTGTTTGGACAATTATATTTGTATTTAGTATGTGTGGAATTATTTTTATAATAAAGAAATTTCCAAAAGATGTTGGTATGGACGCGATAGAAGAAACCTTTCTTGGACTATCTCTATTTGGATTTATTATTTTTAGTGTATTAATCATATTGAGTTTAGTTATGTCGATACAAAATATTAACAGTATATGCATGTATGTATATGTCCCCGAAAGGGCTTTGCTCGATATGTTGCATTCAATATAAGGAGATATTGTGTTATGAAAATGTTTACTTGTCTTAACATTGCAGATAGTTGTGAACTACAAACTGTCGCAGAAGCAATAAGAAATATACGGCTTCACTCAAGCTGGACTTTTGATTATGATAAACTTTGGGAAGAGTTAATTGAGCTAGACGATGAGTTTTTTTATTACGATTTAGATTATGATGATAGCATTGTCACAGCTCTTGAAAAAATAAACAAGAAAGACGACACCAATCTCAAATTTGGATAAATATGAAAAATATGGGAATATAGTTAACACTATATTCCCATAAAATATTTTTATAAAAATCAAGAAATTAAAAAATGACTTGACAAAATTAATCTTTTGTGATATAATATAATTGTAAGGAACTTCTACACATTCCTTACAAGGCAATTCACTCAAACTATAGAGTGATAAGCTTTATTTCATTTCACCGAAATGTCTCCGGCTCTTTTCTTTTCACTGGGGACGTTTTCTTTTTTTTTATTTAAATATCATTTTTATTCCCACCAGCGAAATCACCGCTACGATTACACTGCTGTCCATTTAAACCCCCAGTCCCGCAAGTTCCTTGCGGAGTGCGGTCGCCCTAGCTTCTAGTCCAGCAAGCCTGTTTCTGTCCTCATCGGTGGCACTTCCGGAAACTATTGCCGCAAGCGGGCGTACGCGCTCACGGTCTATCGCCGCAAATTCCCGTGCTATCTCTGCGGCTCTGAGCCTGCTTTCACGCGCGGCACGCTCCTCATCGGTCTCGCGCGGTTCGATGATTTCATCATAATTCTGCGACATATGCGTATCCTCCTGTTACCTGTTTGATGTCCGTTATGGTTCTCATGCTGGGGCGCATGTCCAGCGGGTCGATGTCGTTTGTGGTGCGCACCTGGTAGTAGCGCTGGCACTTCGCGAGTTCCGTTGCCGGGTCGGGTGGGACGAATGATGTTGCCAGTGACCCACTTTCCAGTTTTGTCCACGCGAGTTTCACGGAATCCCCGGCTTCGGTGCCCTTGTTGAACCCGATGGAGACTGCGGAGATGTATTCGCCATCTGGCAGGTCGACCGATACCTTGTTCACTCCCTCGCGAAGCGCCAAAGTATAGTAGCTGTCAACGTAATCCCCCGAAGCGTTCACAGTGCGGATTCTCGCCGACCAGACACCGGATACCTCTGAAACGTTCAGCGAGAGTGTGTACTTCCCGGGCGCAAGAGGGAATTCGATGTTCTGCCAGAACGCATGGGTATTTGAAGTCAGCGTTGCTGTAGCAGTCAGGCGGATTCCATTGGTTTCCGGAGCAGCTTTGCACTTATCAGTGGAGATGTACCACCTGTCCACGGTGTAGCCGGTGGAATACTCGTTCTGTCCTCGCTGATTTACCCGGAAATCCGGATTGTCAAGCTCGTTCTTGCCGCTCAGCGTATTCCAGTATGCCTTCTCATCGGCTG
>ULOF01048109.1_pt1 | contig 30150 bp, 36 predicted proteins | sample 1952371 | NCBI WGS metagenome assembly ULOF01 (sample SAMEA4835597, study PRJEB28245) | human gut metagenome | biome: gut microbiome; material: fecal sample | place: Denmark | collected 2008 | reverse complement strand
GATGAAGCGGAGCGAAATCGAGATGCGTTCATGAGGAAAGATAAAGCAAAAAGAATTATGGAGGATAGGTTATGAAGATTATTATGTTAGGTGCGCCTGGAGCAGGAAAAGGTACGCAGGCGAAAATGATTGCTGCAAAATACGGAATCCCACACATTTCTACGGGAGACATTTTCCGTGCCAACATTAAAAACGGTACAGAGTTAGGAGCAAAGGCAAAGGAATATATGGATAAAGGTCTTTTAGTACCGGATGAGTTAGTAGTTGATTTAGTAATTGACCGTTTTAAGGAGCCGGATTGTGAAAAAGGATATGTGTTAGATGGATTTCCAAGAACAATTCCTCAGGCAGAGGCGCTTGACAAGGCATTGACTGCAATTGGTGAGAGTATTGATTATGCCATTAATGTGGAAGTACCAGATGAGAATATTATTAACAGAATGGGTGGCAGACGTGCATGTGTAGGCTGTGGAGCAACATATCATATAGTATATAGCCCAACCAAGGTAGAGGGTAAATGTGATACCTGTGGAGCAGATTTAATTATTCGTGATGATGATAAGCCGGATACTGTTAAAAACAGACTTGCTGTGTATCATGAGCAGACACAGCCTTTAATTGATTATTATACCAACAAAGGCATTACCCGCGAGGTGGATGGGACTGTTGATATGAAAGATGTCTTTGAGGCAATTGTTGAAATTTTAGGTGAATAAGAATGGCAGTTTCAATTAAATCGAAAGCAGAAATTGAACTCATGCGTGAGGCGGGAAGAATTCTCGCCATCACTCATGATGAACTGGCAAAGCGTGTAAGACCAGGAATGTCTACACTGGAGGTAGACCGGATAGGTGAAGAGATTATCAGAAGCTATGGATGTATCCCTTCTTTCCTGAATTACAACGGATACCCGGCATCCATCTGTGTGTCAATCAACGAGGAAGTGGTACATGGTATTCCGAGTGAACACCGTATCATACAGGAGGATGATATTGTCAGTCTGGATGCAGGTGTTATATATAAAGGCTATCATTCCGATGCGGCAAGAACTTTGATTATGCCGGCGGTATCCGATGAGATAAAGGAACTGGTAAAGATAACAAGAGAATGTTTTTTTGAGGGTATTAAACAGGCTGTTGCAGGTAATCATGTAATAGATATTGGAAGGGCAGTCCAGAAGCATGCAGAGGCACATGGATATTCCGTAGTAAGGGATTTGATAGGTCATGGAGTTGGTTCCAAGCTGCATGAGGACCCAGAGGTTCCCAATTTTGTAGGACTGAGGCGCGGTGCAAAACTTCGTCCAGGTATGACAATTGCGGTGGAACCAATGATAAACCTGGGTGAATATGATGTATATTGGGAAGAGGATGACTGGACTGTTGTAACAGAGGATGGTTTGCCATCTGCACATTATGAGAATACGATACTGATTACAGAGGGAGAGCCGGAGATTCTGTCCCAGGCACCCGGAATTGCACTATAAGAGAAATGAATAGAAAAAGTGCAGGATGCATAGAGTCGAATGGAATTTAAAACAGGAGGATTTATATATGTCTAAAGCAGATGTGATTGAAATTGAGGGAACTGTGATTGAGAAATTGCCAAACGCCATGTTTAAGGTAGAATTGGAAAATGGACACGAAGTATTGGCACACATTAGTGGAAAATTGAGAATGAATTACATTAAAATTTTGCCAGGTGATAAGGTTACGTTGGAATTATCTCCATATGATTTGACAAAAGGAAGGATTAAATGGAGAGAAAAGTAGAATTTTCTTAAAAAAATTGGAAAAAACAGAAAAAAACTTGGAAATAAAAGAAAATTTTGCTTGCATTGAATAAATTAAGATGATAGAATAGATATTCGTAGCGGACTTTTTTACAGAAAAGGTCGGCGGACAGGAAATGCACAGCAGGTGCATTCCCGTTTGGTGAGACCGTTTTGAAAGGAGAGAGATTTTAATGAAGGTTAGAGCATCCGTAAAACCAATTTGCGATAAGTGCAAAGTCATTAAAAGAAAAGGTAGTATCAGAGTTATCTGTGAGAACCCTAAACACAAACAGAGACAAGGTTAGATGATAGCCCATCTTAAAGCCACTCGAAGTTTGTTAACCAAAGTAGCACTGTATTCCCAGTGTGAAGTTCCTTCTATATTATCATTATTGATATAGAAGATGATTTTAGAAAGCGGCTGTAGCATAGGTTGTCATTAGCTTATGCAACATATCAATAGAATGGATTTGAAACAAAGGCGTATGCATTTCACCCGTATGGGATACATACGGATACGTTGATAGTTGAGAAATCCAGACATTCAAGAAAAAGTATTAATTATGGAGGTGCACAGTCACAATGGCTCGTATTTCAGGTGTAGATTTACCAAGAGAAAAGCGTGTTGAGATCGGTCTTACCTATATTTATGGTATTGGACTTCCATCATCTCAGCGTATTTTAAAGGAAGCAAATGTTAATCCTGATACCCGTGTTCGTGATTTGACTGATGAAGAGGTTAAGAGAATCAGTGAGATTATTAACGAGACACAGATGGTAGAGGGTGATTTACGTAGAGAAATTGCTATGAACATCAAGCGTTTACAGGAAATCGGATGTTATCGTGGAATCCGTCATAGAAAGGGCTTGCCAGTTCGTGGTCAGAAGACTAAGACAAATGCAAGAACTCGTAAGGGTCCAAAGAGAACCGTTGCAAATAAGAAGAAATAAGATTCGTTTATATTTAACAGGAGGTTAAGTTTAATGGCTAAAGTTACAAAAAAAGTGACGAAGAAGCGTGTTAAGAAGAATGTTGAACACGGACAGGCACACATTCAGTCATCTTTTAATAATACAATTGTTACATTAACCGATAATGAAGGTAATGCACTTTCATGGGCAAGTGCTGGCGAATTGGGATTTAAGGGCTCTAAGAAGTCTACTCCTTATGCAGCACAGATGGCGGCAGAGACTGCAACGAAGGCAGCTCTTATTCACGGTTTAAAGAAGGTTGACGTTATGGTTAAGGGACCAGGCTCTGGCCGAGAAGCTGCAATTCGTGCACTGCAGGCAGCAGGTCTTGAAGTACTTAGTATCCGTGACGTAACACCAGTTCCACATAATGGTTGTCGTCCACCAAAACGTAGAAGAGTGTAATAGGAGGTACAGTTAGATGGCAGTAGATAGAACCCCAGTTCTTAAGAGATGCAGATCTTTAGGCATGGAGCCAATGTATCTCGGAATTGATAAGAAATCAAATAGAAAATTAATCAGAGCAAATAGAAAGATGAGTGAGTATGGCTTACAGCTTCGCGAGAAGCAGAAAGCAAAATTCATCTATGGTGTATTAGAGAAGCCTTTCCGTAATCTTTATACAACAGCAGAGAGAATGAAAGGTTTAACTGGTCCAAACTTAATGATTTTATTGGAGTTAAGACTTGATAATGTTGTATTCCGTTTAGGTTTAGCCAGAACACGTAAGGAAGCAAGACAAATTGTTGACCACAAGCATGTATTAGTTAACGGTAAGTGTGTTAACATTCCATCCTACAGGGTAAAAGCTGGAGATAAGATTGAAATCAGAGAGAAGAGTAAGTCTCTTCAGCGATATAAGGACATTTTAGAAGTGACTGGTGGAAGATTGGTTCCGGCATGGCTGGAAGCAGACCAGGAAAATCTCTGTGGTACTGTTACAGAGCTGCCATTAAGAGAGCAGATTGATGTTCCTGTAAATGAAACACTTATTGTCGAGTTATATTCTAAGTAATGTTCGATAACTATTTAGAACTGCACATAATTTTCAAAACAGATTATGCAAGCTTGCTTGTAAATAAGCTGTTTTGGAAAATTATGTATAGGGCGCTTAGCCCGAGCGAGATGGAGCGTTAGCGGAATCGAGCTTGCAGTTCCAATAAAGTTATGAGAGGCATTGTAAAACTTTTAAGGAGGTTCCTAGCGTGTTTGAATTCGAAAAACCAAGAATTGAAATCGCGGAGATTTCAGAAGACAACAGATACGGTAAATTTGTAGTAGAACCTTTAGAGAGAGGCTATGGTACAACACTTGGTAATTCTTTGAGAAGAATTATGTTATCATCATTACCAGGTTCAGCCGTAAGCTATGTAAAAATCAAAGGCGTTTTACATGAGTTTAGTTCTATACCAGGTGTAAAGGAAGATGTGACTGAGATTATCATGAACATCAAAGAATTAGCCATTAAGAATAATAGCAGTTCAAATGAGCCAAAGCAGGCTTATATTGAGTATGTTGGCGAAGGTGTAGTTACCGCAGCGGATATTCATGTTGATAGTGATATCGAAATTTTGAATCCAGACTTAGTGATTGCTACTTTAAGTGGTTCAGAGGCGAGATTTGACATGGAACTTACCATTACCAAGGGTAGAGGGTATGTTGGTTCGGATAAGAATAAGAAGGAAGATACTTCAATTGACGTGATTGCAGTAGATTCCATTTATACACCAGTAGAGCGTGTTAATCTTACAGTGGAGAATACGCGTGTTGGTCAGATTACGGATTATGATAAGCTTACCTTAGATGTGTATACCAATGGTACATTGGCACCAGATGAGGCAGTAAGCTTGGCAGCAAAGGTATTAAGTGAACATCTCAGTTTATTTATTGATTTATCAGAAAATGCGAAATCAGCAGAAGTAATGGTAGAGAAAGAAGATAATGAGAAGGAAAAAGTATTGGAAATGAACATTGATGAATTAGAGTTGTCTGTTCGTTCATTTAACTGCTTAAAGAGAGCAGGTATTAATACAGTAGAAGAGTTAACAAATAAGACTCCGGAGGATATGATGAAGGTTCGTAATTTAGGACGGAAGTCATTAGAGGAAGTCCTGAACAAATTAAAGGAGCTTAATTTATCCTTGAATACCGGAGAAGATTAAATAAGAAAACACTTAAGCCGAATAATAGTAAGCAAAGTGAAGGAGGAAATACATCATGGCAATGTATAGAAAGCTTGGAAAGAAACAGGCGGCAAGAAAGGCGTTACTTCGTAACCAGGTTACACAGTTATTATACAATGGTAAGATTAAGACAACAGAGGCAAGAGCAAAGGAAATTCGCAAAATTGCTGAGAGCTTAATCACAATGGCAGTTAAGGAAAAGGATAATTTTGATGAAGTTACAGTGACTGCCAAGGTTGCTAAGAAGGACAAGGATGGCAAGAGAATTAAGGAAGTTGTAGATGGTAAGAAGGTTACTGTTTATGATGAGGTTGAAAAGACTGTAAAGAAGGATAAGCCATCTAAGTTACATGCAAGAAGACAGATGTTAAAGGTTCTTTATCCGGTTGTTGAGGTTCCGGCTGAGGCTGCTGGTAAGAAGAGAGGAACCAAGAAGGTTGATTTGACTGAAAAGTTATTCAATGAGTATGGTCCTAAGTATGCAGGTCGTAACGGCGGTTACACAAGAATCATTAAGATTGGACCACGTAAGGGTGATGCTGCTATGGAGGTTATCATCGAGTTAGTATAAGGTATAATGTAGGATTACCTAATGGGGGACTGTTTCGCAGTCCCCTGTTGTATTTTTTACAGAAGGTTTTTTATAAATAATATGTTTCAGTAAGAAACCATTACATTTCGGCAAGGTACTGTCACATATGGTAATTCTATGCTTGTTAAAGTGAAGAAGAATTATTTTATGTATAGGATGGCGATGGCTATGGGAGATGTACAAATAGCAGAGCAGCATAAGGATTTTATATTAAAAAATGGCGGTTCCCTTTGGTACAGGCAGGAATTTTTTCTTTGATTTGTCATTTAATTATTTAAACAAATGGCAATGTGTGATAAAATAAATGAGTTGGATAGATTTTTATATATAAATATAAGGAGAGATTATATTATGAAAGCATACAAGGATATGAGCCGTGAAGAGCTTTTAACATTAAAGGCAAGCTTAGAGGAAGAATTTAAGACAGCAGAGGCAAAGGGGCTTTCCCTTAATATGGCAAGGGGCAAGCCTGGTGCTACCCAGCTGGCATTATCTATGCCAATGCTGGATGTGATTAACAGTGAGTCAGACATGCGGACTGAACTGGGAAATGATACTAGAAATTACGGGGATTGGGATGGTATTGGTGAATGCAGGCGTCTGATGGCTGATATGCTGGAAGTGAAAAAAGACAATGTAATTATATGTGGCAATTCCAGTCTGAATATCATGTATGATACGGTGTGCCGTTCCATGCTTATGGGTGTGAATGGTTCTACACCGTGGTGTAAGCTGGATAAGGTTAAATTTTTGTGTCCGGTTCCGGGATATGACAGACATTTTAAGATTACGGAATTGTTTGGAATTGAGATGATTAACATTCCATTGAAGGAAGATGGGCCGGATATGGATATGGTAGAGGAGTATGTGAACAATGATTCTGCTGTAAAAGGAATATGGTGTGTGCCAAAGTATTCTAATCCGACAGGTATATCCTATTCAGATGAAGTGGTAAGACGGTTTGCAAATCTGAAGCCTGCTGCGGAAGACTTCCGTATTTTCTGGGATAACGCTTATTGTGTTCATCATATATATGATGATATTCAGGATGAAATATTAAACATTCTGGAGGAGTGTGAAAAGGCGGGTAATCCGAATATGGTTTATATATTCGGTTCCACCTCGAAGGTAACCTTTTCCGGTTCCGGTGTATCCGCAATTGCTACCTCTCTTGAGAATATTGAGTATCTCAAGCAGTTTATGACAACACAGATTATTGGGCATGACAAAATCAATCAATTACGTCATGCAAGGTTCTTTAAGAATATAGATGGTTTAAAGGCCCATATGAAGAAACATGCAGAGCTTATTCGTCCTAAATTTGAGGCTGTGCTTAATACTTTAGATTCTGAGCTTACGGGATTGGAAATCGGAAGCTGGATTAAGCCGAGAGGAGGGTACTTTATCTCGTTTGATGCTATGCCGGGATGCGCAAAATCTATTGTTGCAAAATGTAAGGCACTTGGTGTGGTTCTTACCGATGCAGGTGCAACCTATCCTTATGGAAATGACCCAAAGGATTCTAATATCCGTATTGCACCGACTTTCCCAACACCGGAAGAGATGGTAGAGGCTACAAAGATTTTTACTCTTTGTGTGAAGCTTGCTTCTGTGGAGAAATTATTAGGCGAGTAAATAGATAAAAATGCTGGAGGAGCCCAGGGAAAGGAGGATATTCCTTTTCCTGGGCTGTTGTTCGGAAACCGGAGGAAAAATACGTATTGTGATTGTATAAAATAGAAAATTACAGTAGAAGGATAACATAAATGAAACTGATTGATATCAAAAATCTCACATTTGAATATTTCAGAAGAGATGATGAGGGAAATGTGGCGGAACTTATACGGGCATTGGATGAAGTTTCTCTTGATGTGGAACAGGGGGAATTTATAGCAATATTAGGGCAGAACGGTTCTGGTAAGTCAACCCTTGCAAAGCATCTGAATGCGTTACTGCTGCCGGGAGAAGGGCAGGTAATAGTGGATGGCATGGACACAGAGGACGAGGAAGTGCGCTTACAAATCCGCCAGACTGCGGGTATGGTATTTCAGAATCCGGATAACCAGATTGTGGCGAATCTGGTAGAAGAGGATGTGGCTTTTGGCCCGGAAAATCTTGGCATTTCCACCAGTGATATCTGGAATCGGGTAGATTATGCCCTTTCGGATACCGGAATGGAAAAATACCGGAACCAGTCTCCCAATCATTTGTCTGGTGGGCAGAAGCAGCGTGTGGCGATTGCCGGAATCCTTGCCATGGAGCCCAAATGCATTATTTTTGATGAGGCGACTGCTATGTTAGACCCCGCTGGAAGGAGACAGATGCTCGCTGTGGCAAAGGGACTGCAGGAAGAAAAAGGAATTACTATTATATTGATTACCCACCATATGGATGAAGTGTTATGGGCGGACCGGGTGTTTTTGATGAAGGATGGCAGGGTAATAGAGAAAGGTACACCGGGACAGATTTTTGCCCAAAAGCAGATGCTGGAAGAGTGCGGTCTGAGCCTTCCGGTGTTTTATCAGTATTTAAACTTTTTGGTTGGACAGGAAATCCTCTCAGAAGAAGAGAGAAGGAAGATTCAAAATGAAGATGCGTTAATCAGTCTGTTATGCAGGAAATATGCTAGTATTGGGGAGAATCCGGCTCATAACCAGAAAAATGACAAGGAAAATCATGAATGGATATCCGATACAGAGAAGGAACCCGATAGCAAAGCCTTATCAGAGGGGATTCTCTTAAATCATGTCTGTTATATATATAATAAAGGCTTTGCGGATGAACGTATTGCTTTGGATAATGTGAATCTTAAAATAGGAAAGGGTGAATTTGTTGCAATTATCGGACATACCGGCTCTGGCAAATCCACTTTGATGCAGCATTTGAACGGACTTTGCCTGCCCACGGAGGGAAATGTATATTTTGATGGACAGGACATTGCGGATAAAGATTTTTCTATTAAGAAATTAAGGCAGAAGGTGGGATTGGTGTTTCAGTATCCGGAGTATCAGCTGTTTGCCGAAACAGTGGAGAAGGATGTATGTTTTGGTCCGGAAAATATGGATATTCCAAGGGTAGAAGCACAAAAGCGAGCCTATGAGGCGATAAATGCGGTGGGACTGTCGGATACAATTTATGACATATCACCGCTTCAGCTGTCAGGAGGACAGAAGAGACGGGTGGCAATTGCGGGTATTTTGGCCATGCAGCCGGAATATCTTGTATTGGATGAGCCTACTGCCGGTCTGGATCCACTTTCGGCAGCGGCATTACTTTCCATGTTAAAGGAGTTACAGGAAAAGCAGGGGATAACCATTGTGATTGTTTCCCATTCCATGGAAGAGGTTGCAGAGTATGCAGACAGGGTGGTTGTCATGGAGCGGGGCAGAAAATGTATGGATGGTGCTGTCTGGGAAGTATTTGAACAGATAGAAAAATTGGAGCAGATGGGACTTGATGTGCCAATGGGGATGAAAATTCTTTACGGCTTGAAAAATGTGGGAGTTGATGTGGATACAGTGAGCTGCAGGCAGGCGGATATCTGTGGTGAACTGTTGAAATTAAAAGATAGATAGAGTGAGTAGGGCTATGGTTAGGGATATGACAATTGGACAATTTTATAATACAGATTCGGTTATTCATCGCTTGGACCCACGGGTCAAAATAGTATTTACTTTGATTTATGTGATAACCTTGTTTTTTGCCAGGAATCCTTTTCTCTATCTGGCAGCCTTTTTTATGCTGACAGTATATATCAGGTTATCCCATGTGCCGCTTAAATTTATTTTAAAGGGGTTAAAGGCGCTTGGAATGATTATTCTGTTTACGGTTGTGGTGAATTTGTTTACAGTTAAAGGTGTCACTGTTTTATTCCAGTGGAAATTTATCCGAATTACAGAAACGGGACTGCAATCCGCTGTGTATCTGGGACTTAGACTGGTATTTATGATTATTGGCTCCAGTATGATGACTTATACCACAACCCCGAATGCATTGACGGATGGTTTGGAAAAAATGTTAGGCTGGATGAAGAAATGGAAGATACCAGTACATGAATTTGCAATGATTATGTCCATTGCACTTCGTTTTGTGCCGATTCTGGTAGAGGAGCTTGACAAGATTATGAAAGCCCAGATGGCGAGAGGAATTGATTTTAAGGAAGGAACATTGTTTACGAGATTGAGAAAGCTGATACCGATAATACTTCCGCTCTTTGTATCTGCTGTGAGAAGGAGCAATGAACTGGCACTGGCTATGGATGCCAGGTGCTATCACGGGGGAGATGGAAGAACTAAAATGAAACCATTACAGTATCGTAAACAAGACCATATTGCTTATTTTTTTGTGACGGTTTATCTAGCTGTAATGATTGTTTTGGCAGTAAAATTTTAATTGTGAATTTCTTTGTGGTTCAATGGGTTTTGTTGACAAAAGGATGTGTTTATATTAGAATATATGAGGGAAAATTTTTGATTTATTCGTTATAATTTTAAGTTATTCCTGTTATTCAAGGTTTAGTTGCCATGGATAAAGCTATGTAACAAACTTTTTTATAGAATCACCTATGAAAATGAGACATTGTTTTAAAAATAAAATCGAAGGGAGTTATTATTGATGGGTTTACTTGAAGAGTTGAAAGATTTGGGCGTAAATGTTGATGAAGGTGTAAAACGCCTTATGGGAAATGCTTCCCTTTATGAAAGAATGCTTGTTAAGTTCTTAGAAATGATGAAAAAATCACCAGTTGATCCGGATTTTGACTGTAATAATTATGATGACGTTATAGAAGTAGCACATGCCATTAAAGGTTCGGCTGGGAATCTTTCTATTACACCTATATATGAGGCATATGCTGAGGTTGTAAATCTGCTGCGGGCAAATCAGCCAGAGCAGGCAAAAGAGATTCTTAAGGGTGTTCAGTCTGTCCAGACAGATATTTTGAATTGTATTGAAAAGAATATGTAATGTAAAATAATGGATACGACAGTCTTGGAAGAAGATTTATATTGGAGGTTAAAGTGGATAAGAAAACAATATTAATTGTAGATGATATCGAGATTAACCGTTTGATTTTAGCTGAAGTTTTTAAAGATGAGTATGAAATTATAGAGGCCTGTGATGGTGCAGAAGCAATAAAAATCATAAATAACGAAACAGAGATTTCTGCCGTACTTCTTGATTTACTCATGCCAAAGGTAAATGGACTGGGTGTACTTAAGGATATGAATGAGAGTGGGAAAATTAAAAGCGTACCAGTATTTTTGATAACGGCTGGCGACAGCCAGGAAATGTTATTGGAGGGATATGATCTTGGTGCAATTGATATTATTACCAAACCATTTATGACACAATTTCTTAAACATAGAATTAATAATGTGATTGAGTTATATGGCTATCAAAATGAATTGGAGGACGTTGTGGCAAAGCAAGTGGCACGTCTCAGTCAGGTGAATCAATCCATGATAGAAATGCTTGCTACGGTCATTGAATTTAGGGATTGTGAATCAGGTGAACATGTAAAACGAATTTGCGGTCTTACAAAAATCTTGATGAAAGAAGTGAGTGATATGTATCCGGAATATCACCTGCCCAAAAGTGAGATTGGCAAAATCGGCACTGCCTCTATACTGCATGATGTGGGTAAGATTTCTATTCCGGATAATATTTTGAATAAGCCGGGGCGGCTTACCGAAGAAGAGTTTGAGATTATGAAGCAGCATACGGTAAGGGGATGTGATATTTTCCAAAAGCTTCCGGATATGCTGGATAAGGATATTTACAATTACAGCTATGATATTTGCAGGCATCACCACGAGAGATGGGATGGAAGAGGTTATCCGGATGGTTTAAAGGGAGATGATATTTCTATTTGGGCGCAGGTGGTATCGGTTGTAGATGTCTATGATGCACTTACATCGGAGCGTGTGTATAAAAAGGCATTTAGCCATGATACTGCGGTACAGATGATATTTAACGGTGAATGTGGAGCCTTTAACCCAAAGGTACTCAAGGCGTTTGAAGCTTCTCAGGATAAGATAAAGAAGAGACATTAAAAAAGCGATAGCGAGAAAGGGAAAGCAGCTTTTCTAGCTGGAGCGGTATTTATATGGCAAATAACGAATAGAACATATGAGAGCGGAGACAGGAAGATAATTATGGATGATAAAAAAATTAAAAGAATATTAGGATGGAGTTTTTGTGGGGTTATAATTATATGTATTATAATATTTATCGGAATGGCTTATTTTATGTCCAAGAAAACAGAAGAATCTGTTGCAGAGCTTAACGAAATCTATATGTCGGAGATGAATAAACAGATTCAGCAGAAATTCCAGTCCATTGTTGAACTGCGTCTGCAACAGGTAGATGGGGTTATAAAGAGAACACCAGAGGACTCCGTACAATATGGACAATATATGTTAAAGCAGCTTCAGACAAGTGCAGAGGTCAGACAGTTTAGTTATTTGGGATTTTATACAGAATCCGGCGAACTGCAGTCTATTTATGGAGAAGATGTGAAGCTTGTTGGTAAAGATGATATTGATACTCTTTTACAGACGGGTGGGAATATTATAAAAAGGGGAATAGATGAAAATGGAGAAATACTTCTCCTTTTGGGAAAGCCGGCACAATATCCATTGGAAGATGGAAGCACCAGTGTTCTGTTGGTGGCAGGTATTCCTATGGAGTATCTGAGCGATGTTCTTTTTTTGGACAATTCGGAAACGGATGTGTATAGCTATATCATTAATGAAGAGGGCGAATTTGTTATTCGCAGCTCCGGTGAATTCAGTGGTAATTATTTTCAGGTTATTGAGGAGAAAAGTGGAAAGTTAGAAGGAAAAGATGGGGAGGATTATGTTAGGAAATTAAAGGAGGTCATGGAGAAGGAAGAGGAATACAGCACAGAAATTATGACTGATGGACAAAAACAGTATGTTGCTTGTGCTCCGCTTTCAGGAAAAACTGCGTGGTATCTGATTACGGTTATGCCGGATGAAGTTTTGAGCGAACCTATTGTTAAGATGGATAATCTGCGCATATTGGTGATTATAAGTGGTATGACTTTGATTTTGATGAGCATGATTGCTGTTTTTGTTTTGTATTACAGATTATCACAGCAACAGATAAGGGAGCTTGACAGGGTAAGAAAAGAGGCGGTACATGCCAACAGGGCCAAAAGTGATTTCCTTTCCAACATGAGTCATGATATCCGGACGCCGATGAATGCCATAATCGGAATGACGGAGATTGCTTTGAAACACAAACAGGATGAGGAACGGGTAGAGGAATGCTTGAAAAAAATTAAGTTGTCCAGCAAACATCTGCTGGGACTGATTAATGATGTACTGGATATGTCTAAAATTGAAAGTGGAAAGATGGCTATGAATATAAGCCAGATTTCTCTACGTGAAACAATGGATGATATTGTAAACATTGTTCAGCCACAGGTAAAAACCAGGAATCAGTATTTTGATATTTATATTTATAGCATTTTATCAGAAAATATATATTGTGACGGAACACGTTTGAATCAGATTTTGTTAAATTTGCTTTCAAATGCGCTTAAGTATACGCCAGAGGGGGGACGCATTGATGTACATGTATATCAGGAAGAGTCACCGTTGGGGAAAGAGCATGTACGGACTCATTTTTTGGTAGAGGATACCGGAATTGGAATGTCAGAGGAGTTTCAGAAGAATATTTTTGATACCTTTACAAGAGAAGATTCAGAAAAGGTACAGAAAACGGATGGTACTGGTCTGGGAATGGCAATTACAAAGGCAATTATTGATATCCTGAAGGGTACAATTGAAGTGGAAAGCGAGTTGGAAAAGGGAAGCAAGTTCCATGTTACCCTGGATTTGAAAAGAGCAGAGGTAGAGGCTGAGATGGTATTGCCAAAATGGAATGTATTAGTTGTGGATGATAATGAACAGCTTTGTATGAGTGCAGCCGATAATTTGGAGGAGCTTGGAGCGCATGCCGATTGGACGGTAGATGGCAGAGAGGCTTTGGCAATGATAGAGGAGAGGCATAAGAAGGATGATGACTACCATTTTGTTTTGATTGACTGGAAAATGCCGAACATGGATGGTTTACAGACCATTCGCGAGATTCAGAAGAGAGTGGGAAAAAATATACCTCTATTTTTGATTTCTGCTTATGACTGGAGTGATATTGAAGAAGAGGTTAAGAAAGCTGATATTGAAGGGTTTATTTCCAAGCCTTTGTTTAAATCTACGTTGTATTCTCGTTTGATTGGGTATGTAGAGGGAAATCGGAATAAGCCAGAAGAGGAGAAACAGAGCAAAGAGATAGATTTTACGGGAAAACGGATTTTGCTAGCAGAGGATATTGATATTAATTGGGAGATTGCAAATGAGATTCTCTCATCCTTTGGATTTGAAGTGGAACGTGCAGTGAATGGAAAGGAATGTGTTGAAAAGTTTGAAACAGCAGAAATCGGCTTCTATGATGTCATATTAATGGATTTACGGATGCCGGTTATGGATGGATATGAGGCAACAAAGGCGATTCGGGCATTGGAGCGTCAGGATAAGCAGCTTCCGATTATTGCCATGACTGCGAATGCTTTTTCAAGTGATATACAGGAGTGCCTGGATTGTGGTATGGATGGGCATATTGCGAAACCACTTGATATTCAGGAACTTATCCGTACATTGCAAAAGTTTTTAGAGGACTAGAAAAAGGGCGGATAGACGGGATAGGATATATGAAACGGATTAAACTCACAGTTGCATATGATGGAACCAATTACTGTGGCTGGCAGATTCAAAAAAATGGAATAACAGTAGAAGAAGTGTTGAACAAGACTCTGAGTAGATTCTTTGGTGAAGAGATAACCGTTATTGGTGCCAGCAGAACGGATTCCGGTGTACATGCCATGGGAAATGTGGCAGTATTTGATGCCAATGTAACGATGCCTGCGGAGAAAATCAGCTATGCCATCAATAACCTGCTTCCGGATGACATCCGCATCCGGAAATCAGAAGAAGTGGCACCAGATTTTCATCCGCGATATTGTGATACGCGAAAGACATATGAATATAGGATATACAATGCACAGTTTCCAGACCCTATGGTAAGACTGTATTCTCAGTTCATTTACTATCATTTAGATGAGAAAAAGATGCAGCAGGCAGCGGATTATCTTGTGGGTGAGCATGATTTTAAGAGCTTTTGCACACCGAAAGAGGGCGTGGATAACACAGTGCGGACAATCTACTATATAGATGTTATGCGGGAAGAGAATATGGTTCGTGTCCGCATCAATGGCAATGGTTTTCTCTATAATATGGTAAGAATTATTGTGGGTTCACTTCTGAAGGTGGGAATGGGAATGATACCGCCGGAACAGATGAAGGAGATTCTTGGAGCAAAGGATCGTACGAGGGCTGGGCACAAGGCTGCAGCGTGTGGTCTGACACTGGTAGAAGTGGAATATTTATAACAATTCTTCTACAAGATGTTGATAACATTTTCATATATTTTGTGGATAGTGGAAAACATAGGAAAAAACATGATTTTTCTGCATTTTTTCGTTGACACTAATATTCATTTATAATATAATAGTTAACTGTGACGATAGGAGAATATATAAACAGGTCATAGCCCCGACCGGTTTATATTTCAGAAATCCCTTGATTTTTGGGCGTTTACCCACTTCGCCTGGAAGGATAATGGATATATAATACGTCAATGAATAGAGATTGTTTTGCTGACAGAAGCCTACGGACAGGGTGACGGAGCAGCGGGACAGTGAAATTTTTTGGATTATTTTAAGGAGGAAGACCATGAAGACTTATATGGCAAGCCCATCAACAATTAACAGAGAGTGGTATGTAGTTGATGCTACAGGACATACATTAGGACGTTTAGCAGCGGAAGTCGCAAGTATTTTGAGAGGAAAGAATAAGCCAACCTTTACTCCGCATATGGATACTGGCGATTATGTGATTATTGTAAATGCAGATAAGATTAAAGTAACTGGTAAGAAGTTAGACCAGAAGGTATATTATAATTATTCAGGCTATGTAGGTGGTCTGAAGGAGACAACATTAAAAGAGCTTTTAGCTAAGAAGCCAGAAGAGGTAATTCGTAAAGCAATTAAAGGTATGCTTCCAAAGGGACCTTTAGGCCGGGAGATGATTACCAAGCTTCATGTATATGCTGGTCCGGAACATAATCATCAGGCACAGCAGCCTAAAACATTAGAGATTAAGTATTAATAAGGAGGACAAAGCAGTGGCTAAAACAACAAAATTTTACGGAACTGGTAGAAGAAAAAGCAGTGTTGCAAGAGTATATTTAACACCTGGTACAGGTAAGATTACAATTAATAAAAAAGACATGGATGACTATTTTGGATTAGAGACATTAAAGCTGATTGTAAATCAGCCATTTGTTGTCACCAATTCAGTTGGTAAATATGATGTACTTGTAAATGTTCGTGGTGGCGGTTTTACCGGTCAGGCTGGTGCCATCCGTCATGGTATTTCAAGAGCATTGTTAGAGGCAGATGCAGAGAACCGTCCGGCATTAAAGAAGGCTGGTTATCTTACTCGTGATTCCCGTATGAAGGAGAGAAAGAAGTACGGTTTGAAGGCAGCAAGACGTGCTCCACAGTTCTCCAAGAGATAATCTTTCGGAAATGCAGATATCAATGATATGTATAGGACGTTTTCAGAGAAAGCTGAGAACGTCCTTTTTCATCTGAACCTTGTTAATCACATTTACAAGTTCAAGGGGAGCATCCAATAGTTGGGTGCTCCTGTGTTATATAGATATTAATAGATTAGACTGTTTTCCTGCAGAATACCATAAAACATAGCACGTCCAGAATAATTCCAATATGCACAATCCTGTTCCATAAATAACCATTTTGTAGCTAATAAAATGATTTCAATAGGGTGTTGATTACTGGCATAATCATAGAAAGTTGCACCAGATGAGACAAGGGAAACTGGTTCGCAATCGTATATTTGTTGTAGTTTTTGTGCGATAGAAGGATATGTGCGAGGAAAATTGATTTTACAATCAGTTAAGGTATCTATGATGTCCTGATGACTTGGATTAGAATATCGACGATTTTTTTTGAAAAAAAGACCGTCAATATTTACAGTAAAATCAAATCCTTTATTTAGCTGAGTGGGACGTTTGAGAAAAATGCCATAATTGCCAAAATATTCAACATTGTATTGATAACGAGATGCATTATTTCCAGTTCCAGTACCGGGTTTTTCGTGTAAAAAAGTCTGGATTAAGTTTTCACGCATAGCGGTTCGGTCGCCTAAAGGGAGTGATAAATCAATTATTTGTGCCTATAATACGATATAGGTCAGTATCATTTTTGAAATGCATAAGAAACTCTCTTTCACTATTTGTGAATATTATCTCATAGGATGCATATAATATAAATTCACTTATAGTGAAAGAAAATCGTTGTGGATTTTTATGAACATCTGCGTTACAATAAAACAATCAATAAAAAGGGAGGTATGGATTATTAGTTTACAGCCAAATAACTTTAAGATTGAATCAACAACGGTCTGGTCATTTCCGGACAGAGGCAGTTGGGCAACGCACGCAGGAAAGTATCAAGGAAATTGGTCACCATATGTACCAAGAAATCTGATACTTCGCTATTCTAATCCCGGTGATTGGGTCTTAGATCAATTTATAGGTAGTGGAACAACCTTGGTAGAGGCAAAACTACTCAATCGTCATGCGGTAGGTCTTGACATCAATCCGCAATCTGTTTCACTTTCTGAAGCAAATTTACAATTCCAATGTGAAACAAATTCAAAAATATTTGTACGACATGGTAATGCTGCGGATTTGTATTTCATCAAGGATAGTCGTATTGACTTTATCTGTACGCATCCACCATACGCTAATATTATCAAGTATAGCAAAGGGATAGAGGGGGCTCTTTCTTTATTTGATGTAGAGGAGTTTTTAGTTGAAATGCAGAAGGTTGCAAAAGAAGCCTTTCGTGTTTTAAAAAAAGGTAAAATGTGTGCTGTAATGATTGGGGATGTAAGAAAATGTGGAAAGGTTATTCCCTTGGGTTTTCGTATGATGGAGTGTTTTTTGCAGGCAGGTTTTGTGAATAAGGAGATTATTATTAAAGAACAGCATAATTGTCGTTCTACGGATTATTGGGAGAAACACAACAATAATTTTCTTCTCTTGGCACACGAGTACATATTTGTATTTGAGAAGTAGATTAATTTGCAAAGAGTGAAAGTTTTGTTGTTATTTTATATGTTTGCAAGTATAATAGACATGTGAAAGATTGTCCTTTTGCGGACATGGAGAAGAGGAATCAGAATGAGTAATTCTAGTGTCGCTCCATTTGTGAAATGGGCTGGCGGTAAGCGTCAGCTGCTTCCACAGATAAAGGAGAGAATGCCTGAAAAGTATAATAATTATTACGAGCCATTTATAGGTGGTGGTGCAGTAATATTTGAATTGTTGCCTGAAAATGCGTTAATAAATGATATCAACAAGGCATTGATAAATGCATATAAACAGATATGTAATGTACCGGAAGCATTTCTGAAGGCTGTAAATAAACTTGATGAGGAAATGTGGGAGGATGGTAAGGTGTATTATTATTCTCTTAGGGAACATTACAATGATAAGCTTATGAAGTCAGAATATGATGTGGAGTTGGCGGCATTGTTTGTATTTATTAATAAGCATTGTTTTAATGGTTTGTATCGGGTAAATGGTAAAGGGCTGTTTAATGTCCCATACAACAATAGTCGCAGGGCATCTATTGATAAAGAGGCTATTATGGCTGCTTCAAAGTATTTACAAAGTGTAACGATTATAGATGGAGATTTTGAAGATGCTTGTAAGAATGCAAAGATGGGAGATTTTATATTTCTAGATAGTCCATATGCGCCATTGAATCCTACCTCTTTTGAGTCATACACAAAAGAGGGATTTGATATAGAAAGTCATAAACGCTTGGCAAAGCTTTATGATGAATTGACAGCCAGAGGCTGCTATTGTATGCTTACAAATCACAATACAGAGCTGATAAATGGGTTATATGGTAACAAAGGCTATAAAATAGATGTTGTAAGTGTAAAACGTATGATTAATTCAGATGCATCCAATAGAGTTGGTGAAGAAGTAATTATATGCAATTATTAGAGGAGTCGAGATAATGGAGAACTTATTTATAAAGAAAGTGCCATTATATTTCGAGACAGAAGAGTCACAGCTGATATTAGGTGATTCCTTTAAAATTCTAACAAAAATGGAACCGGAATCTGTGGATATGATATTTGCAGACCCACCTTACTTTTTAAGTAATGATGGCATTACCTGCCAGGGCGGAAAGATGGTTTCGGTAAATAAAGGCTCATGGGATAAGCTTTCAGAAAGTGAAACCAGCGTCGAGGAAAAACACAAGTTTAATAGAAAGTGGATTAAGTTATGTAAGAAAGTACTAAAGTCAAATGGCACAATTTGGATATCGGGAACATTGCACAATATATATTCGATTGGTATGGCATTGGAACAGGAAGGCTTTAAAATAATTAACAACATAACATGGCAGAAAACAAATCCACCACCAAACTTAGCATGTCGATGCTTCACACATTCTACGGAAACCATTTTATGGGCAAAGAAGAATGAAAAGAAGTCTCGGCATTTTTTTGATTATCAGAAAATGAAAGAAATGAATAATGGCAAGCAGATGAAGGATGTGTGGACAGGGGCATTGACAAAGCCTTCTGAGAAAACAGAAGGAAAGCATCCAACACAAAAACCAGAATATTTGCTTGAAAAGATTGTATTGGCATCAACGGAGGAAGAACAGGTTATATTGGATCCGTTTTGTGGCTCTGGAACTACCGGAGTAGAGGCTGTGCGATTTGGACGAAAGTTTATCGGAATAGATGTAAGCGAAGAATATTTGGAGATTTCTAAGAAAAGATTGGAGAAGGCAGGAAATGACAAATAGAGATTTTGATGAATGGTTGAGTAAGTTCAGACCGAGTATATCAAGTTATGATTATTATATTGATTTTGAAAAAGTCGTAAGAAATGTGGAAGAAATCAAGGTGGAACTGAATATTTTGAATTCACTGATTGGTTCAAAGAACATCGAAGAAGACTTTGAGAGAATAGTGACAAAGTATCCGGAAACATTGCAATGTGTTCCGTTACTTCTTGCAGTAAGAGGATATGAAATCTATGCACAGGATGAAGAAGGTTCGTTTTTGTACAATTTTAAGAAGATGAATTACAGCGTGGAACAGTACAAGATGTTTATGCGTAAAACGGGCTTGTTTGATATGATTGCCAATCATTTGGTAAATAATCTGGTGGATTATGCTCTTGGTATCGAAACCGGATTAGATTCTAATGGTCGTAAGAATCGTGGCGGTCACCAGATGGAAGATTTGGTTGAAAAGTACATTGTGGCAGCAGGATTTGAAAAGGATATAAATTATTTTAAGGAAATGTACCTTAAAGACATCGAAGAAAAGTGGAATATTGACCTATCTGCACTTTCTAATCAAGGCAAAGCTGCGAAGAGGTTTGATTTTGTAATCAAAACAGATAAAATGATTTATGGTATTGAAACAAACTTCTATGGTGGCGGTGGTTCGAAACTCAATGAAACTGCAAGAAGTTACAAGATGCTTTCACAGGAAGCAGATACTATTGATGGATTTACCTTTGTGTGGTTTACAGATGGAATTGGCTGGAAGAGTGCGAGAAATAATTGGAGAGAGACATTTGAAGTTATGGAGCACATTTATAGTATTAATGATATGGAGAATGGAATAATGGAAAAAGTTTTATTTTAAGAAATCAGGACAAATGCAACCACAAAATGACAGGAATATAAACAAAAAATCCGTTACACTCGTGTCAAGAGGAAGGAGGAAACGGAATGGAGTGGACAGAAAGCCTAAGAAGCGCAATTGCATATATGGAGGAACACCTGTTGGATGATATCAGTGCAGATGATGTGGCGGAAGCCGTGCACATTTCGTCATTTTATCTGCAAAAGGCATTCCGTATTATGACAGGGTATTCCGTAGGCGAATATATCCGTTACCGCAGGCTGTATTTAGCAGCTCTTGACGTGATTACGGAAAAGGAGAAAATCATTGATCTGGCATATAAATATGGTTATGAAACACCCGAGAGCTTTACCAAGGCATTTAGCCGGTTCCATGGCATGTCTCCTGTACAGATTAGGAAGGATGCCTTTCAAATCAAGACCTTCCTGCCTCTTAAGATTAAGTTAGAGATAAAAGGAGGAAATGACATGGATGTGAGGGTTGAAAAAATGAACGGTTTTAAGGTGATTGGTTTTGAGAAGATATTTTCTACAGAGGATGCATGGCAGAAAATTCCGCAATTCTGGGATGAATACTGGGAGAAATATTTAGAGCCAATTTTATGGAAAGGAAAGAAACCGGAGAATGAAGTAGAGGAAATGATTCGGAAATGTTCCATTGCGGAATATGGTATTTGTATTGATGATTTGAAGGAAAAGGGGAAATTCCGCTATATGATTGCAGGAAACTATCATGGGGAAGAAGTGCCGGAGGGGATGAGTGTATATGAGTTCCCGGATATGGATTGGGCGAAGTTCCGGTGTGTCGGTTCCATGCCGGCAGCTCTGCAGGTGGTTCAAAACCAGATTTTCAAGGAGTGGCTGCCTGGAAATCCAGACTATGACGTTGCCATGTATGTGAATATTGAATGGTATTCCAAAGGAAATATGGCTGCGGCAGATTATGAGAGTGGAATCTGGCTTCCGGTAAAAAGAAAATAAATATTAATCTTTTTGTTGTAAGAATGATGGATGTGTTGTAGACTTTAAGATATATACAACATATCCATTATTTATGTGAAGCAACGAGGAAAATGGATGTGAATCATAAAAGCTGGATTTGGGAAGGAACAGGAGTTATGAAATGGCGAGAAAAGATAATCCAGACAAAAGCATATTTATATGTATATAAAACGCAAATCCAGAAATGTTTGGCTTATCGGTTTGATGTATATGGTAATATTGTGATGCAGTGCATCATTATGTTTGCTACAGCATTTTTTTGGAAAGCCTTGTATGCAGAGGCGGATGTTGTACAAGGGGTTGATGTCAGGAGTATGCTGGTATATACCGTTATTTCTTCAATGATGTCGGTGTTATTAACAACCAATGTGGAACACCGGGTGATTCAGAGTGTAGAAAAGGGAACTGTGGCTACGGATATGCTGAGACCAGTTAATCTGTTTGGCATCTATTTTTTTGAAGATTTAGGAGCAGTTACGGCATTACTTTTTCAGAATATGATACCGATATTCCTGATTGGAAGTATCTGCATTGCGTTACCCAGACCGGCAGGCATAAGTGCTTTTCTGGGATTTTTGGCAAGTCTTTTGATGGCTTTTTTAATTAACTGGCTTTTAGCGGGTTGTTTTTCTATGTGGGCATTTTCTGCCATTAATATGAATCCCATGGTACAGATTAAGAAACATTTAATCCGGTTGCTTTCGGGCAGTATTATACCGATGTGGTTTTTTCCGGAATGGTTATCTAATATATTAAATGTATTGCCCTTTGTGTATATTTATCAACTGCCGCTTGATTTATATATTGGTAAATGCAAAGTGGTGGATGCAATTCCAAGATTGGCGATACAGTTAGGATGGGTGTGCATTCTATCTGTATTATTTTGCTTTTTACAAAAAAGAGTGACAAGAAGGGTTTTAGTGCAGGGAGGTTAAGGGTCTGCAATATTGGACAGCTTGATTTAGAGAAATTCTTTGCTGACAGGTATAAAAGGAAGGAGTACATATGTTAGAAACGGTGAAGCATTATGCCAGAGTGACATTTGAAAATTTGAAAATCAGTATTTTGACAACTCTGGAATATCCGGCTAACATGCTGGGTTGGTTGTTGTCTAATCCCATTCAGTTTATTATTGGCTTTGCAACCATCAAGTTTGTTGTTACCGAGTTTGGTTCAATCAATGGATGGGGATATGGACAGTTAGCTTTTTTGTACGGATTGGCGATTATTTCCCATGCACTGTCCATGATTCTGTTTGTGCAAGGCTGGTTTATGGGATTTTATGTGATAGAAGGGGAATTTGACCGTTATATGCTGCGGCCAATGAGTGTATTATATCAGTTCTTCTTTACCGGTTTTAATTTAATTGGTATTACGGATTTGATTCCGGGAATTTGTGTATTTGTATATGGATGTATCAAAGTTGATTTTTCCTTTAGTCTATATAGTGTTTTCGCTATGCTGTCACTTTTGATTGGTGCTACCTTAATTCGGGGTGGCGTGTATCTGATAATTGGAAGTACTTCTTTTTGGACGAAAAGTGTAACAGATTTTGGTGCATATACACAGGAATTGTTTGATAAGACAACAATGTATCCGCTCACGATGTATCCGGAGAGTGTTCAGTTCATTTTGACATATCTGATTCCTATTGGATGGGTTAGTTTTTATCCGGCAGCAGAATTGTTAGGTGTTCCAAATGGACGGTTTATCTGGCATGGTGCAGTATGGCTTACTTTAGCAGCGGGCGTGGCGGTATTTTTAGTGGCTGCTGGTGTCTTTCACATGGGACTGAAAAAATACGAAAGTGCAGGACATTGATATAAAGAATAAGAAGTGAAACACAGCGTGCTTTCAAGTGACTTTGACTGCTAACCGGAATTTATGATATAAGGGGATGAAAAATATATGGCGGTAATAGAGGTAAAGGATTTATCAAAAGATTATCATATTGCGAAAAAAAGCAAAGGTTTAAAGGGGGCAATCAAGAATCTGATTTTCAATGAGAAGCAGACAATTCATGCGGTGAGGGACCTGAATTTTACCATTGAGAAAGGAGAAATTGTTGCATTTATTGGACCAAACGGAGCAGGAAAGAGCACAACGGTAAAAATGATGTCCGGAATTCTGACACCAACGAGTGGTACGGTCTTGGTCAATGGAAAGGATGCGCATAAGAACCGGAAGAGAGTGGTACAGGACTTAGGAGTGGTGTTTGGACAGCGGAGCCAGCTGAATTGGGATTTGCGTCTTGGAGAAAGCTTTGAATTATTACGGCACATTTACCAGATTGAACAGGAGGTATATGAAGAGAACCTTGAAATAATGAACGAAATACTCGGAATTAATGAGATTATTGATGTTCCGGTACGGCAGCTTTCTTTAGGGCAGCGTATGAGAGGGGATTTGGTGGCTGCTATTTTGCATTCGCCGTCGGTTTTGTTTTTAGATGAGCCAACGATAGGTTTGGATGTAGATGGCAAGTATGCAATCCGCAAGTTTATTAAAGAAATCAATCAGGTTAAAGGAACTACAGTCATATTGACAACCCATGATTTGGGTGATATTCAGGAATTATGCGAGAGATTGATTATTATTAATCACGGTACATTGGTGGAAGATGGTCCGTTAGTGGAAATGATAGACCGGATTGCACCATACAAAACTCTGGTAGTGGAATTATATGATGACAAGGTGATAAAGCATGATAAAGCGGAAGTATTTTCCCATGAGGGAAATATTGTTAAGTATCGTTTTCAGAAAAACGATATTACTGCGGCTTCACTGATTCAGGATTTATCGAAACAGGTTGCAATAAAGGATGTTGCAATTGAAGAGGCCAGTATTGATGATATTATAAGGATAGCTTATCATCAAAAGTAGGAATTTTAAAGCAATAAACGACAATTGAATACAGAAATTACAGGCTCGTACAAGCATATCTCTTATATGGGCTTTTCCTTTCTATCCTGTTACCGCTTCATAGAAAGAATACAACTGCTCTTTTGCACAAAGAAATCCAGCTCCCTCTACGGAAAGTTGCATTTACCCAGTTATCAAAAAATGAACCTTTTTTTAACTTATGAAACTGTATAACTGAAGGCTTATATTAAAGCTTGGTATTGACGTCAATTACGGAGGAGAAGCATGAAGTCAGACATCCTGGAAAAATACATAATAGATTACGGAAAGGATATATACTCCTTTTGTGTGTATCTGACAAGAAATAGAAATGAGGCAGACGACTTGTATCAACAGACCTTTTTAACTGCTTGTGAAAAGTCGTATGAGGATGAAATAAAGAATCCAAAATCTTATTTCATTTCTATAGCGGTAAATCTGTGGAATAATCAAAAGAGAAAATATCTCTGGAGAAAGAAAAAAGCAGATATTATTTATTTTCAGGATAGTGATTTAGAGCAGTTTGCGGATGCTATGCCGACGGTGGAGGAGCAAGTGCTGCGGCAGGAGGAAATCAAAACGGTAAGGGAGTGTATAGATATGCTTCCAGATAAAATGAGAATAATTCTTCTTTTGTATTACAAAGAAAATATGACAATAGGTGAAATCTCAGATGCGTTGAAAATACCTGTCGGAACAGTGAAAAGCAGAATGCATCAGGCAAAGAGCAAAATCAAAGAGAGGTTGATGAAGAATGAGAGATAAAATTGACGTTTTAATTGAAAAATCATTTGCGATGGATTATAGTCCCGATAAGAGGTTGAATGAACAGATACTTGAGAATGCAAAGTACCGGCAGGGAAACAGAATGTTATGGCGTCTGCCAAAAGTGGCTGTGGCAGTTATTGCAGTTATTTGTATGGGCAGTGTGGTAGTATATGCTGCAAGCAGTATTGTTAAGGAAGTATTTATTACAAAGCATTCTATTTCGGTTGGAAATCCGGATTATGTAGATGACGAGGCGATAACCGATGCGGAGGAACCTGTTACAACGGAGAATGCCCGGCATGAAGAGGGAAATGAAAGTGTGAATTGGGTTTCTAAGGATACAGAGGTTGTAAACGGATATGCGACCAATACATATTATACGTACAAGGATTATGAAACTGCTTTGAAGGATTCCGGACTTGATAATTGGTTTAACATGGTCTATGAAAATGAGGAAGATGTAATTTATGCTGTTACAGAAACGGAAGATTTCGTAGAACGCTGTATTAATGCGAGCTTTGTATATGGGGAAGGAAGCTTTTTTGTAAGGGAAGGAATTATGACAGGAAACCTTGCAGAGGATTTAGCCACGAGTCTTAAACTTGCAAACACGAATAATAAGAGGGATTATACATCTGCATCCGGTCAAATCTTTACCCTGGTGGACGAGATTACAGAAGATGGTATAGTGAAAAGGGTTAGGACATATGTCATGATAGTGTATGGTGACTATGACGGATATATATGCTTTGAAAATCTGAAGGATGAGGAAATTTATAAAATACTAGACACACTGGAATTCCGTATAGAGTAATGAAAATGAAAAAATATGGACTGGTTAACAGGGGGTGATAAAATGAGTAAAAGAATAAAGCAAATAGTAATCAGTGTGATAATTGCAGGCGGCATTTTACTGGGGCTGCTGGTGTTGTGTGGAATTTCAGTAAAAGGCTATATGGATAAGGTTCCCAAGCTTATGGTAAAGGGACAAAGAATTGTGGAAGCAGAGCAGACACTTGCACTGTCAGATATCGTTGATGTGGAATGTAAAGGGGATTATAGATTAGAATTAGCAATTGATTCAGAAATTGGCGATGCTAAAGTGAGTGAAGACAAGCAATCACTTTTTGTTGGAAGTAACTCCGGAAATATCAGGGTAATAATTTCCGGATATGGAGAGGTTGCAGAATTTGTTTCGGAAGAGACTGTGATTCATGTAAGCTTAGGTGCCCAGGAAAGAAAGGAAATGAAGGAACGTGCAGCTAAGATTGTCCAAAAGGCGGATGCATATATAACCTCGAAGGAGGAGCATGGTAATGTTAAAAAGGAGTCTTCAATGGCTAATGCGGATTACAGTAATATTATATTAGAACAGGCAATTTATGACAGCAAAATCTATTATGATGATAATCAGGAGTTCGATATACAATTAGATATGAAGTATAAAAAAGAGGACGGAACACCTCTCTATCTACATGTCCAGTATGGGCAGGTCGATGGAGAGGACCGTTTCGGAATCGGAGAGTGGGATATGTTTGAAACATCCAGCTCTTGTGTTTCTGGTCAAAATGATGCATATATAAATATTGGTGATAATGTATATGCCAGACTGCATGATGTAATGGATGGAAAGGTGATGGATTTGGACTACTATAACTACATGTTTTTCACTGGTGAAAATTAGTAAAACCATGCATCCGGGGCGAGCATTATTTTGTCACAGTAAAAACCCAGTCACCTTCTTTGGAATCCTTTTTGATTCCAACTCCAGAATAGTTTTCTTCTAATCCGATAACGTAGCAGTGATTGTCAGCGTCTGTTATCTCAAGAAGATATCTACAGCTATATTCATTTTCACCCACCATTTGAGCCTGCACAATAGTGCTGATAGGAAGACCTGATAAAGATAGAAAATCTATGACGGAACAGGCATACTTTTCGTTATCGTCTGTGTCAAGTGCCTCTGCAATGCAGGAAATATTGTCTTTATTTGATAGAAGTTCCGATTGTTCTTTTTCTATTATCTGTTTTGTAATATTTTCGGAAGGCTGTGTGTTTGACTGCGTTGTTGCATTGGTAATATTGTTCACTGTACCGCACCCACTTAGAATGATTAATAAAGAACAGCCAATTAATAATGTTATTTTTTTGCTCATTTTTTACTCCTTAATAATTCACTGTGAACACCCATGCTCCGTTTAATGAATCTTCCTTTATTCCAATTAATCCATAGCGTTCATTCATGCATACTACGTATATTTTTCCGGTGATATCTTCAACTTCCAATAAGTATGGACCAATCATTTGAGCACGAGCGACAGCTTTCACAGGAAGACCAGACATGCCTAAATATTCAGATATATACGTAGCGTGTTTTGTTTTATCTTCACCAGAAAGCGCTTTTGCGATACATAAAATACTAGGGGACTGCATTACTTCGGGACAGATGTCCTCTAAATGGTCTGGTTTATTTTGGGGTTGCTTTTTGTTTTTTCGTTGTATCCATTTTCCAATCATTTCTGACCTCGTTTAATACGTTAGGCTTTCAAGATCCCTTGCGTCTGTTTCGACACCTTGTTCTCTATATAGGTTAAAATCATCTCCTGGAGAAACATAGTTGTCAAAATTGCATTCCCATTTATCAAGGGTTTCCTGAGTAACAATAAATTTTTCAGGATGTTCTACAGCTTGATGTTGATATGCGTGGCGAAGCTCATGGACAACTGTATTCATTAAGTCATAGGAATTTGAGCGGTTATTAATAATATACTCATTAATATTTATTGTCTGTTTGCTGTTTGAGTACGAACCATAGTTGATAGTACCTCCACTCGGTGGAGTGTTTGTGAAATTAATTGTTGTATTTATATCAACACCGTATATTTCTGCGACATCGTTCATAAAATCATTTAACATTTGTTTTCGCTCGTCTGCAGAAGCAGCATTCCAGGCTGCTTCGGAGTATTGGGATTGTGCGAGGATTGCTGCAATTTGATCTTTCATATAGCAATCTTGTGCGTATTCTTCTTCCTGGCTTGTGTCATAATATGCGGAGTCCTGATAGCGGTCATCGCCTACGTGAAGAGCTGCTAATATTTTCTGAAATAAATTTCGTTTATCAGAGGGAATATCACAAATTGTAGATTCACAGCTGATGTATTCCTGGGCAATCATTTCTAAAGCCTTATGCATATTGTTTGCTTTTGTTGCTGAGTCTAAAATTTGTTCATATACAGTACCTAATGTCGTAATAACAGAAGAAAAAGCGCTCTGGCTTGCCAGCTTGCTTTTTACTGCGTCTACGCTGTCGCCATAGTTCTTGAGATTACGATAAGTATTTTCTAAATCCTGTGCGGTACTTTTTAATTTTGGGGGATTGACTGTAAAATTACTCATTTGCGCTCCTTTCCTTTATACAATTACTGTAATGATATACAAACCAGCGGGTAATAGAATGAATTGTTTCTATATCTGCAGAGAGATTTTCTTGTATAGTTAATGTGAAATCAGAATCCGTTTCTTCCTTGGTTTTGCCTTCTACATTAATTAAACTATTTTGACCAACAGATTTTTTTAAAAATGATGTGATTCCACCAATTACCATTGGTATATGCGGCAGCCAGCATATCTGATATGTACTATTGTATAGGTGAGTGTAAATTAAAGTGCTATTATATGCGTAAAAATTTACGGACTCTTTCTGCAGGGGTGAGTCACAATTTTTATGTAACGTGAGAACAAAATCTGCCTTTGCAATAGAATAGAAAATTAAATGTGCATGTTTATCCATTATTGCTTCGTCTGCTTCATCAAGAAAAAATAAGTTTTGTTCCGTAAGAGTTCGTATAAAGTTTTGCTCTTGTAAATTTATCTGTTCTATATTGGTCGGACCTTTTTCTGATGTTTTTTCATTCCCATGCTTATCACTGACCAGTTGTATTAATTGTTTATAGTCGTGTTCCTGTAATTGTATCATGTTACCTCCTAAAATTTTTTTCATATTATACAGTCATTTTAACTTTTAATGTTGATTTTAGGATGAACGACCTGTTTTTGGGATGAATAACCAGTTTTTGCCTGAATGGCTCAATTGCAAAGCCAAAATTCCGTTTTGTACCCCCCCTTTCCATTTATATCACATCTGGGAATTATTTCTCAGCCGGAACTGCTTTGGCGTGACATGGCGGTATTTCTTAAAATTCTTAATCATATGGCTGCAGTCAGAAAAGCCGGTTTCCTGACTGATGTAATTCAGGTCAAAATCGGTGAAAAGAAGGAAGTCCTCTACCTTAAAAATCCGAAACCGTTCAATATATGTCTTACAGCTTACGCCGTAAATGGACTTGAATTTTTTTGCAAAACAGGAATAGCTCATTCCACATTTCTGGGCAAGCTCATTTACCTGGAGGCAGTCTTTGATATGAAGGTCAATGTATTCTGTAATATTGTCGATATCATACGGTGCATTTTCATGGAACAGGTTATTTTCAATGGAAAAGCCGGAGTATTGCCATTGCCGGATGATTTTCATAATGAGGTTGTATAGGTAAGTCTGGATTAATAAATCATATCCGTAATTTTTTTGGTTTAATTCTTCAATGCATTTTAAAAATAAATCCCTGCATTCCATGTGTCCGCATACTTTTGCATCAAAGCACACGGGCATGTTTTTTTCTCTTGCGTTTTTTAAGATGCTGTTTAGCTTTGGTGAATAAGACGGGGTGGCGCTTAGACGGTTGATATCAAATTTCAAAACAGCATATTTTAAAGGTTCGCCATTGGCAGAGAAAATGGAATGGATTGCCTTTGGGTGAAAAAGAATCATAGCATCTTTTGGAACCGTATATTTGTCCGTTCCATCGTACATTTTTGCGGTTCCTTCTAAAATATAAATCATTTCCACAAAATAGTGCCAATGAGGCCGGATGGGAAATGCGTTTGTCTCTGTATCAAAAATAAAACATTCAAATGGCATATTGAGTGTATCCGCTGCTTCAAATAATGTGTGCATGTTTGTTCTCCTGAATAGATTTTTACAATTTTTTGATAGGATTATTATAGCATATATACTAGAGAAATGCTTAAATGAAAAAATGAT
>ULOF01040864.1_pt1 | contig 30810 bp, 35 predicted proteins | sample 1952371 | NCBI WGS metagenome assembly ULOF01 (sample SAMEA4835597, study PRJEB28245) | human gut metagenome | biome: gut microbiome; material: fecal sample | place: Denmark | collected 2008 | reverse complement strand
CGCATTCTGAACAGGCTCCGGAGCTGGCGGTGCCGGCTGAGGCTGGGCAGGAGCAGGTGTCTCATTTACTGCTGCAGATGCTGTCGCTTCCTGTCTGGAATTAAATTTGGTATATAACTCCTTTGCCAGTTCTATCGGATACAACTGCATGATACTGCTGTCTACCAACTCACCAATCTCCATCCTGAAATAAACCTTTACAAATGAATTATTGCGAAACATTCCAACCTTAAGGTCATCCATCTCATCTGTCAGGTTAACTAAATCAGCGGAAGGCGGTGAAATATCAATCTTTTGCTCCAGCATGGAGGATAAGGAGGTTGCGGCAGAACCCATCATCTGATTCATTGCCTCGCAGATTGCACTTAAATGCAAATCCGTCAACTCATCCACTAAATTTGTTCCATCTCCACCCATCATTAAATCTGTTATTACTTTAACATCATCCTCACGAAGAATCAAGACATTATTACCTTCAATACCTTCTCTATAGGAAATATTAATATACACACACGGTTTTACATAGTCCGCTACCAATTCATCCCATGTAGAAATTGATACAGAAGGGGTTGTAATCGTGACCTTTTGATTTACCAGGGAATAAAGAGTCGTAGCCGCTGTGCCCATACAAATGTTGGAAATCTCTCCAATTGCATCCTGTTCCTGTGCTGTTAAAATACTCCCTGAAGCAGAAGCCGGAGCCGCATCACCATCATCACTGTTTACATTGCCCAGTAATGCATTGATTTCTTCCTGTGATAACATTCCATCCATGTTCCTACTCCTCTCTTATTATTTCCGTTACCTTAACGGCGTAATTTTCTGCACCTGAACCCGGTAACGCTTTAAATTTAACAATATTACCAACATAGATATCTAATTCGTTATCCACATGAGAATCCAGTTTAATAATATCGCCAACTTGCAAATTAATAAAATCCATTACGGAAATACTGCTTTTCCCAAGTAATGCTTTCATTGGAATCTGAGCTTTGTTGATTGCTGTCTCAATAAAGCTGTTATAAGATTCTTCATCCTTATTCTGCATCGTAGAAAACCAGTATTTCGTGTTAAGCTTATCCATAATATCTTCTAACGTCATAAAAGGCAGACAGATATTCATAAGACCTTCCACTGAACCAATCGCAACATTAATTGTAACAATTGCTGTCATTTCACTTGGTGAAATAATCTGGGCAAATTGTGAATTTGTCTCAATTCGCTCCAGCCTCGGATGAATTTCTATTACATTTTCCCACGGTTCTCTGAGTAAATCAACCAGAATTGTAAAAATTCTCTCCAGAACACTCAACTCTATCTCCGAAAAATCCCTTGGCTTATCCAGAGGGTCTCCCATACCGCCAAGCATACGGTCAATAATGGCATATCCCAGATTGGATGCTAGTTCTATAATAATATTTCCATTCAACGGTGCAAAATTTACTATCCCCAGCAATACCGGATTGGACATTGCATTGGAGAACTCAGAATAGGTAACCGCCTCTGAATTCATAACATCTATCTGCACATTCTTACGCAGGTACGCAGGAAAATTGCTGGAAACCAGTCTGCCAAAATGCTCGAATATAAACTCTAAAGTTCGTAAATGTTCCTTTGAGAATTTGGCAGGTCTGGCAAAATCATAATCTTTAATTTTCACTGCAGGCTCATCATTGATGTCATCCACATCCAGTTCGCCCGAACTAAGCTGTTTCAGCAACGCATCAATCTCATTTTGAGATAATACATCTGCCATATTCTCACCTCCAATAGTCCTTTTTCATTATCTTACCTTTATTCCATAAACTATTGGGTCGTAAACTTACTGAAGGATACATTATAAATACACTCTGTAGCGTATTTTTTCTGAAGATTATCCAAAATCTGTTTTTTAATCTCTTCCTGTGTTGCCTGATTTGACACTTCTCCATAGGTATAATTTTGCACAACATTCCGTGCCTCATCAAAAACAGCACCGGATGCACCTTCCAAAACAGTCTTAAGCGTCTCATAATCCTTAGAAGACTTATCCAATCCCAAAGTCAATCCCATCTGAACATAATGACTGTCACCGCTTTCGTCATTCTTTAAATTAACAACCTGTGCCTCAATATTAAAGTTGTCCATATTTTCCAATTCCACAGTCGGCTGTTCGTCATTGCTCTCCAAATCCAGCTCCAAAACAGATGCAATGTCTGTAATCAGGTTATTTGTCTTTTTTGCAGAAGGCATACAAACAAAAACCAGCATTACATTTAAAATCAGATTTACAACACAAAGTGCTAAAATAATTACGGTAATTAAATTCTTTTTCATGGTTTATTCTCCTACTCCTCCATCTGTTTGTGTGTCCGAATTCAATAAATTATATATTTTTATTGAAACCCTTCGGTTTTTGGCACGTCCCTCTTCTGTCTTATTAGAAGCTACCGGATGGCTTTCTCCATAGCCTGCAACCTTCACATTGCTATCTTTCAAATCAGCCTGTTCCATAATATATTCATATACCTTAGTCGCTCTCGCAGTGGATAAATAGCGGTTGCTTTCATAGGTGGAATTATGTATCGGAACATTATCCGTATGTCCTTCTATTTCTATGATGCAGTCCTTATACCGCTCCAGTATGGAGGCAATCTTCTGCATAAACATCCGGGCATCACTGCGGATATCTGCTTGTCCGGCATCAAATAAAATTGCACCGTTTAAATCCAGGGAAACATACTGAGAATTATAATCCAGAACAACCTGGTCGTCAATATCATAGGATTCTGTCATCTGTGCGACTTCATCATACATCTCCTCAGACTGCTTCAGTCCGCGTTCCTCTATCTGTTCCTTTAATTTCTGTTCCGACAGGGTCTCCTCAGTATTCTGCTGTACACTGTCCGGCTGATCAGACTGGTCGTTTGTCCCATCATCTGCACCGGTAGCGGATAAATCCTCGTTATCCCCCTCTACCTCAGAAGAAACCCCGATATATTCCAGTATGGACTCAATACCAGGAAGCTGCGTAACTCCACCTGAAACAATCTGCCCTTCTACCAATGACACAGCTCCAGCTTCCATAATACTAAAACTAATATTATTAAAAGAAGCTGCAATTTTCTGAATCTTACCCTCATCCATTGTTGAGCTTGCAAACAAAAGCACAAAGAAACACAGCAGCAGATTCATTAAATCACTGAAGGTTGTTTGCCATGCCGGTGCACCTTCCTCAGGAGGTTTTTCTTTTCTTTTTGCCACTCTTACTCACCGCCTTCAGATAATTCATCTCTCACACTAGGTGCAAGGAAGGATTTTAACTTTTCTTCAATAACTCTCGGGTTCTCTCCTGCCTGAATAGACAATAAACCCTCAATCATAATTTCCTTTAATTGAATCTCTTCATCATTAAATATTGTCAGCTTATTGGAAACCGGTCCGCTTAACCAGTTTGCCAAAACAGAACCGTAAAAGGTTGTAACCAGCGCGGTCGCCATGGAAGGTCCGATGCTGTCCGGGTCAGACAGGTTTTTCAACATCAAAATAAGACCTATCAGTGTACCAATCATACCCCAGGCAGGTCCCATTGCACCAACCTTCTTCCAAAATTCAATATTTGTCTGATGTCTTGTATCGGTATTCACCAGTTCAGCTTCCAGAATACCTCTTACCAGTTCTGGATCTGTACCATCCACAATCAATAAAATTCCTTTTTTCATAAAAGCATCTTCCAATGCGTTGGCAGATTCTTCCAATGCCAGCAGTCCCTCTTTTCTGGCAACATTGGATAATTCAATAATCTGTCTGATTGTTCCCACACTATCCAGCTGTGGTATTTTAAATATCAGCTTAATTGACTTAAGACCGGATACAAATCCCTGTATTGTAGTACCAGCTAACACAGCACCAAGCGTACCACCAAAGGTAATCAAGACCGAAGAAATATCCCAAAAAGACAGCAATCCTGCCACGCCACTATCACCTGTTGCCATACCAAATATCATAAGCGCAAAGGCGAGAATCAAACCAACAATCGACGCAAAATCCAAAACTTCCACCTCACCAATCCATAGTAAATTAAGGTTTTTTTCTCTCAAAAAGAACCTTGTAAAAATAGCATAAACAGATTATAGCACAAACCATTTAAATTTTCTACAAAAAATTACAAAACTGTATTATATATTGCTCTTTTATAGGATATCACTAAATCCGTCACTTCCTGTCTGCTCTCTTTTACAATTATTTTTTTCCCTGTTATCAAGGAAATTACTGTATCAGGTGTCTCTTCCACAAACTCAATAATTTCTGCATTCACCGTAAATTTCACATCATTTATTTTTGTCAGTTCAATCATTTATACCCCCCTCTCTTATGGTTAACACGCTATGTCTTCCGCAAAAGCAAAAGGAAAGATGCACCATAATCCATATAGTGCATCTTTGTTGCCAAGCATACTCAAAAAGGTCCAGTGAACCTTTTTTGAGTTCATCCTATATTATCTCTTAAGATTAACCAGTTCCTCAATTAAGGTATCTGACACCGTAATAATTCTGGAATTTGCCTGAAAGCCTCGCTGGGTGACAATCATTTCTGTAAATTCCTGAGATAAGTCTACATTAGACATCTCCAATACACCCTGTGTCATTTTCTCGCCGACACTTTCAATATCCTGACCAATTCCGTCAAATTCACCAGAAGCCTTTGTCTCTCTGTACAGGCTTCCTCCAATTGCTTCCAAACCAGCCGGATTCACAAAATTAGCTACCGCAATCTGTCCTAACAATCTGGTGACGCCGTTGTCATATACACCATAAATCATTCCGGCTGTGTCAATGGACACATCAGATAACGTACCTACTTTTCGTCCTGCTCCGGTGCTGTCTGAACCGCCTCTGTGAATCTCAAAATCACACTCGCTCTTTTTGGTATACATCTTTAAATTCGAGAAATCAACTTCTATACCGGTTATCTGCTCACTTGGAATAGCAGATGACAAATCTCTGAACACATCACCCTTTCCAGAACCAGCATCCGGTATAATCTCTAATTTAAGGCTTTTACCAAGGTCTCCGGTATTTCCACCCACTCCCACGTAGCTTCCGTTATCCGCATTAAAGGTAATGGTTGTGGAATTACCCAGACCACCGGTCAGACTTGCGGAATAACCGTTTTCTAAAATATTCTCATTATTCACATCTTTAATGGAATCAATGGCCACATCAAATGCGTTTTCATTGGTACGGTTCTGCGTAATCTTTAATTTAACTGTATAGGCATTACCCAGATTGTCATAAATAGAAACCGTTCTGGCAACACCGTCATCTGTGGTTAGATTCGGGTCGGTTTTCGCAATACCACCGGAAAAATATGTCTTGGATGTCAACTCCGGCGCAGCTGTCTGATTTTCTTCTGCCTCTGGTCTCAACGCAGATACGGTATCCCTTTTTATCTGTGTCGGGTCATCTGGGTCTACCTGCCAGCCCATTACCAAATCGCCATCACCAGTAACCAGATTGCCAGCATCATCTGTATTAAATGCACCAACCTTTGTAAAATAGTTAATTCCAGACCGGTTGACAATAAAGAAGGAACTTCCATTAATCATCAAATCATACGGATTGTTTGTAGACTGTGCTGAGCCCGATGTATGGGAAACAGATATGGTGGCTACGCTACTTCCCAACCCAATCTGTTTTGCATTCTTACCACCGCTGTTCTGGGTGGCACCAGTAGCACTCTGTGTGGTCTGGTACAAAACATCCTTAAATAATACCTGACTGGATTTAAAACCTACGGTATTTACATTTGCAATATTATTACCAATTACATCCATCTTGGTCTGGTGTGTCTTAAGTCCGGCTACACCAGAGTAAAGTGACCTCATCATAATTAAACGACCTCCTATTATTTCTATTGATGCATTCCCTTCTGTCATTCAGGGAAAAATAGCCTCCAAAAGGTCCGGCTATACAATTACTGCACCATCAATATTTGTAAATACGTTACTATCATTTGTTTCCTGATCCATTGCGGTAACAACCGTGTTGTTTTTGATATTTACAATAAATGCAATGTTATCCATCATAACCAATGATTCCTTGATACTTTTTTCCTTTGCCTGCATAACACCCTTGTTCAACCGGTTCATCTGCTCATCATTCAGGTTAATATTCCGGCTGGCAAGTCTTTCATTGGCATGCTTTGAAAAAACAACACCCTGTAAATCATCCCTGCGTACACTTGTCTGCTCCAACACCTGTTGGAAGGAAAATCCCTGTTCCGTCACCGTTTCCTGACGGTTAGCCTGTTTTCCATTCTTTAGGTAGACATCCGCCATCTGGTCAATGGATAAATATGAATTCTGTAAACGCTCCATGTTATCGCCCCTTTTCCGTAAGGTTAAGCATCCTCAGCTCCATCTGTGCCATTCTCTCCAGCATTTTCACCTTCACCATTCTGGTTTTCATCTGTTGTTTCATCTTCTGTCGGATTTGATGAATTAATCAAATGCTCCAGATAATCAATACTTACTACAGAATCCAAATAATCGGACGGATAATATTCTTCATTAACATGAAGATAGGTTTTTCCATCACTTAATGTCACATAATCCACAAGACCGCTAACCTGGTTAATGTTACCAGCGGAATCCGGAACATTTAGAATAACATACTGACCTGTCAGATTCATACTCTGACTGTTTGAAAATGTTGTACTCAAGTTCTGTAATTCCTCAACGGTTGAGAACTGTGCCAGCTGAGACATGTACTCCGTGTTACTGGTTGGCTCCAACGGATCCTGATACTGCATCTGCGTCACTAATAATTTTAGAAATGCATCCTTATCCAATGAACTATTGGACTTGTTTGTTGCGTCTGTCAATGCTGAAGTCTGACCAACTGTGGTTGTATCAATTCCTACTCCTGCCATTTTTCTGACCTCCTTTTTATATGATACTTTTATTGTATCCGTTCCTATAAATAATGCAGCTACACTATGCCATATAGCTTACACTGCTGCCGACAGCCTTCATTTTTTCAGCTTCAACAGCTTCTTCTTTAGAGGATTCTTCCTCTAACTCAGACAGGCTGAGTTTTCTCTGGCCCTTCGAAGCCTGGTTTTCTGCTGTGGAATCCTGCTGTTCACTTCCCCGTTCAAAGCCGTTTGTAGACACCATTACCTCAATCGCATCAACCTTTAAATCCTGCTGCTCCATGGTTTCTTTCAAACTGGTAAGACCATTTTCAATTGCCTGCTTTGCCGCTTCATTTTCTGCAACAATTCTGGCTGTCATAATACCGTCTTTCGATACAACATTAATCTGAATTTTACCAAGATGTTCTGGATAAAGCTGCATCTCCAACGATGTGGTATTCTGGCTCATATGTACCCGTACCTGTTCTACAATCTGGTTGATAATGTCGGCACTCTTAACCGGCTGGCTGCCAGCTGTTACCGTTTCTTCCACCTGGCTTACTGCATCCTGAATTGCCTGAAGAACAGGGTTTTCAAAGGTGGAATGTTTTCCCTTTACCAGACCTTCTGTATCGGCCGGCTCTAACGTCCGGGTTGTATCCTCTGACTGCTGCTTTGCAGACGAGCCATTGTCGGACTGGGCTTTTGATTCCTCTTTTGTGACCACAACCTCCGGCTCATTCAAACCGCTATCTGATACCACTTCACCCACGGCATCATCCTGCTCTGTGGTTTGTGCGGCTTCCATGGTATCCATTATTCCAGATAAGATATCTTTCATATCTTCTCCTGCCAGAAGCGCTACGTCATCCATTCCTGTTAAATCCAAAGTCTGAAGCGTATTCTCAAATTCACCCAAAAAAGACTGTAATCTCAAATTCAGTTCTTCATCTACAAGCAAATCCGATGGTTCTGCCGAATTCACATATAGAAATAATTCCTTCAAGCCTTCCTGTGTCAATAAATCTGCCGGATTCATTCCGATTTCCTGCAGCTTATCCGCCAGCTCTTCACCGGTAAGCTGTAACAACTGCATTACATTCTGTAACAGATTACTGATACTTTCCATTGCCGCTGAAACATCCTCAATGGACTGGTCGTCTTCTGCTTCTTCCACTACAACATCCTCTGTTTCACGAATATCCGGCTTCTCAGCTGAAGATGTCCGTTCGGTCTGTGTGGCCTCTGAACCTTTTGTAAAATTCTTTGTCTCTTTCTTCGGTTCTGTGGAAGCTTTTTCCGGAAATGATTCCTTTCCCTGTACAGATGCCTGTTTTGTGACATTCAATCTGGAATCCGCATTATTCTGGGCATTTGTCAACAAGCTTGCAAAATCTTCCTTTGAATCTTCCTTCGGTCTGGATGGAGAATTGCCAGTCTGGTTTCCCACCAGAAGTAAATTCGCAAGGTTTACATTTTCCTTTACCTGCATGCTCTGCCTCCTTTCTTCAAAATTCAAGTGGTCAAGGCATAAGCTTTTTGGTAACATTTGCCGCAAAATCCGGATCCATTTGATCCATAATTTTTGCTCTGCTGTCCGCTTTCATTGCCCCTAATATCTCTGCCACTGTGTCCAGATTATCTTTCATTTTCTCCAACACAGCTGCTGCCTCCGCCGGTTTCATATTTTCATAAGTCTTTGCCAGGTCCTTCAAATCCGCATCTGCTGACTGATTTGAAATTATCTGCCGGTAAATGGATTCGGCATAGGCGGCATCAATACTTTCATACCACTCTTTATATATATCGGCATCTGGAGCATTTTCTCCATAGACTATTTCGTTATAAAATTCTTCTTTTTGTGTCTGGAACTCATTCTGGCTTTCCTCAAATACCTTCAGACGCTCCACCTGCTTCGTCAAATCACTGTTCTCTTCCTTCAGGGATTTATTGCTTTCATTCAGTTTGTCATTCTCCTCCTGAAGCTTATCTATCAGTTCCTTTGCCTGAGAAAGAGTTGCAACCTGATTCTCGTCATTCGATGCTTCCGCCTCTTCTGCCAGTTCTTTCTCCGATGGTTCCGGAAGAATCTTATTTATTCCCGGAACATCCTTTAAAACCGGACGCAGTACACTGCTTCCAAAACCCCCAATATCAAATTTAATAAGCGCCGCAATAATGGCAAGCCACACCAAAACAATCAATATCACAAAAAAAACCGATAAAATCTTACTTCCAATATTCTCTTCTCCGTTTTCAACCTGTGTTCCCTTTTCTCTTTTTGCCATAAGATTTATATCTCCTCTCCGGAATCCCTATTATTGTACTGATAGCTTACCAGCTGATCAATCTCTTTTTCCTCTTCCCTGTTCAGTTCTTGTTTAAAGAGTTCAAACTGATTCTCCTTTAACTTTTCATGAATTTTACGGTCCTTCACCGCCTCATTCATGCGTCTTACCGCTTCCTCTAATTCCTGTTCAATGCCTCGGATTACACTTTGCTGGCTTAAAATGTACTCCTCCATCAAAATAATAGCGTTTTTACACTGTTCAATCTCCAGAATATCAAGCCTGTCCGATACCAGAACCTTATAGGTACCCATATACTGCCACCTGCGCTCCTCTAAACACTTCAGCTCTTCTTCTGCAGCATTTAAGCGGGCCCGTACCTCCATATAATTCTGTTTTGCCTGTTCTTCTAATTTATATTTAATATCCAGAATATTCTGCATTCGATAGATAAATCTCGCCACAGTTCAATCCTTCCTTATCCGTTCACTCTTGTATCCTCAAAAATTTCCGTCATCATTGCAACCTCATCCTCAAACTGAAACTTGCTTTCTACATCCTGAACCAAAAACTCATTCACCTGTCGGATTTTGGAAATGGCAAAATCAATATCCGGGTTGGAACCAGATTTATATGCGCCAATATTAATCAAATCCTCTGCCTCATTATAGGTTGCCAGAACATTTTTAACCTTGCCTGCAACTGCCTTATGGCTCTCTGCTGCAATCCCGCTCATGCATCTTGATATACTCTGCAGCACATCAATTGCCGGATAATGATTTTTGTGTCCAAGCTTTCTTGAAAGAACAATATGTCCATCTAAAATTCCTCTTGCCGTATCCGAAATTGGTTCATTAAAATCATCACCATCTACTAGAACGGCATATAGTCCTGTTATAGAGCCCTTTTCCGAATTACCTGCCCTCTCTAATACCTTTGGCAGCTCAGAATAAACAGACGGCGGATATCCTCTTGTAACCGGGGGTTCACCTGATGCCAGACCAATCTCCCTTTGCGCCATGCAGAAACGTGTCATATTATCCATCATAAGAAGAACATCTTTTCCCTGGTCTCTGAAATATTCCGCAATGGCAGTGGCTGTTTTTGCTGCTTTGTTACGAATCAATGCCGGCTTATCTGAAGTTGCAATCACCAAAACAGAGCGTTTTAAGCCCTCTTCACCCAAATCCCGTTCAATAAATTCGCGAACCTCTCTTCCACGCTCTCCAATCAGGGCAATCACATTGATATCCGCCCTTGTATTTCTGGCAAACATGCCCAGAAGCGTGGATTTTCCAACACCGGAGCCTGCAAAAATACCGATTCTTTGTCCTTTTCCCACCGTAATCATTCCGTCTACCGCTTTTACTCCCAACGGTAGTACTTCTGAAATCATCTTCCGTTTCAGTGCATCCGGCGGCGGCGCCTCAATAGGATATGTCTCACTTAAATGCAGCTCTTTTCCGTCTAAAGGTCTGCCTAATCCGTCCAGGGAACATCCCAGCAGCTCCTCCCCCACCTGTACCTTTAACGGCTCCTTTGTATTTTCTACTACTGCGCCTAAGCCGATTCCTTCCACGCTTTCAAAAGGCATCAAAAGCACCCGGTTATCACGGAAGCCCACTACCTCTGCCATCACCTCCTGAAAACCATCCTTAGAGGTGATTCTGCACAAATCATTCAATTTACAGGGAGGACCTACCGATTCCACGGTAAGTCCCACTATCTTTGTTACCTTTCCAAGCTCTTTTACATAAGAGCGGTTTGCTAAAGAAAAGTACTGCTCAAAATTAATTTTCAAAGAAACCACCTATTCCTTCACCATCAGCTTCAATGCTGTTATCAGATTTTCTAACTGAACATCCAGACTAATATCCACAATTCCATTGTCTGTTTCAATCAGGCACTGCATCGGCGCAAGCTTTGCATCCTCAAAAATTTCCAATTCCACATTTGGATTCAAGGCACCATATATGTCATCCTTTCGAGCAGCCACATCCTCATAATCCTCTATGGCAGCCTTAATAACAAAGTGTTTACTGTTATCCAAATCCTGCATGGCAGTATTTATCATATACAAAAGTACATCTCTCTGATTTTCAATTACCACCCCGGTTATAGATGGAATAAAGCGGCACAGTAAATCTACCATCTTATGTTCGGTATCCTTTACCAATGCTGTCTCTTTTTCCTGAAACTGAATTTCCATTTCCTGCAGATGCCTTTCCAAAGCATCTGACTTTTCCTGAATTTCGTTTTGGGCACCCTGCATTCCCTCATCAAATCCTGCACGATACCCTTCATCATGAGCCTGCTGCTTAATGCGTTCTGCCTCATCATAAGCCGCCGCCCGCATCTGCTCTACTTCATCATGCGCCTGGTTTACAATGGATTCCGCCTCACTTTGGGCAGAGTGTATCACTTTCTCAGCTACCTTGCTCAACTCCTGTGCAGAACCAGATAAATCCGGAAGCTCCGATGTATCCATCGTAAGTACATCCTCTCCAAAATCCATCCCCTCTAATTCTGCATCCCTGATAAAAGCTTCTGCCAAGACCTCTTCAACAGAGTCCTCTCTTTCTGCCGTAACCTCATTCGCTACCGTATCTATCGCCTTTATAATTTTGTTCTCATTTGCATCAATAACAAGCTTATTATCCTGAGAAAATGCTACAAACCCGGATTTAATTAAATTAGACAATAATCTCGTCACCTCCGCCACGGGAAATAACAATTTCTCCAGTATCTTCTAGCTTTCTTATTATATTTACAATCTTCTGCTGTGCATCCTCTACATCCTTCAGTCTTACCGGACCCATATATTCCATATCCTCCTTAATCATCGTTGCAAGACGGGATGACAGGTTACTAAAGATACAATTCTGTACATCATCATTGGTATTCTTAAGTGCAATTGCAAGCTCACTATTATCAACCTCACGCAGAACGGTCTGAATAGCACGGTTATCCAGACTGAGAATATCTTCAAATACAAACATTTTGCGGCGGATTTCGTCTGCCAGTTCAGGTTCTTCAACCTCCAGAGTTTCCATAATATGTTTCTCTGTACTACGGTCAACCGTATTCAGGATAGACACAATAGCATCCACACCACCCACAATGGTATAATCCTGGTTGACAAGGGAGGATAATTTTTTCTCCAAAACCTTTTCCACCTCTTTAATGACATCTGGACTGGTACGGTCCATCAGTGCGATACGCTTTGCCACATCTGCCTGTTTTTCAGGAGGTAACGCACCAACCACTGCCGCCGCCTGGCTTGATGGCAGATATGCCAAAATCAAAGCAATGGTTTGCGGATGCTCGTCCTGTATAAAATTAAGCAGCTGAGACGGGTCAGTTTTACGGACAAATTCAAAAGGACGCACCTGTAATGATGCCGTAAGCCTTCCAATCACATCCTTTGCCTTCTCTTCTCCCAATGCCTTATCAAGCAAATCTTTTGCATATCCGATACCGCCCTCTGAAATATACTGCTGGGCAAGACACACTTCGTAGAATTCCTCCAGTACCGTTTCCTTTAAATCTGGAGGCACACTTCTGGTATTTGCTATCTCCAACGTGAGAGATTCAATCTCATCCTCTTTTAAATGTTTAAATATACTTGCAGATTTCTCAGGTCCCAAAGAAATCAAAAGGATTGCTGCCTTTTGAATACCTGAAATATCTTCTTCATTTGCTGCCATGCCATCTCCTCCAAATCACATCCATATCCTATTCCCACTCATCATTCAGCCAGTTTCTTAAAAGTAATGCCACTTCCTCCGGATTCTCATCCACAAACCGTTCAATCTGTTGTCTTGTTGCAGATTTATCACTAAATTCAATATCCTCCAGTGTCTGGTTTTCCTTAGTTGTTGCCAGCAGCGCCTCTACAGATAACTCCGGCTCTAATTCCGTTATCTCTACCGGTCTCATTCCCTTGAACACTACAAAGCAGAGAAGTGCTACAATTAAAATAGCAAGGATAAACTGCAGATAATTTGCAGCAGTATCCACCGTACTTGTTTCCTTCGGATAGAACAATGGAACCTCAAATGCCTGAATTTGGATATTCTCCCTGTTGATTCCTGTTGCCATCTGAACCAGCGCATAGGTCTCCTCGTCTACCTCAATGGCTTTCCGGTCTCCGTTTTCCTCTTGAAAGGTATCAAAATTTGTACCATCCAGCTGTCCTGCTTTCTTCATCTTAGCTTCATCATATATCACATATTTACTGAGAACCACTGCAATGGTAGAATTTGCTGTATTCACTGTACCTACCGCTTTTTCAGATGCCGTTGTAGTCACACTGTCATGCCATGTCTGTTTTACCACATCCGCATTGCTGTTTGCATTCGTTCCGTTTAGAATTTCATAGTCATTTACGGTTCCATCATTGGAATCCGTTCCCGGAATGCCAGCGGTTCCGTCTGTATTTTCCGCACTGTAGGTATACTGCTCCACCAACGGACCGGTATCCTCTTCCTCATCATCTGTATAGTGATGTTCATCATTGATTGTGGTCTTATCTAAATCCACGTCCAGATTTGCCTTTACTTCGGCATCATTATAAATTCCAGAATTTACAAAAAGACTTCTCACCTGATCCTGGACGTTATCCGTCACCTGCTGTTTGATTTTTAAAGTCTGGGCTGCCGCACCTGAAGCTGTCGAAGTATTATTGTCCCCTCCAAAAAGCAGTTTCCCGGACTGATCAACAATCCTGATATTATTTGTGGTTTTATTACCTAAGGAGGTTGCTACCCAGTTGGCAATTCCCTCTATACTGTCTGTACTCATTTCCTCTGTAGTAATCAGCAAAACACTGGCAGAAGCTTCTTTTTCTTCTGACAGCAAAGAATTTGTTGAATCCGGAATTGTAATCTGGACATTCGCCTGCTTAACTCCGTCAATTAATTCCAGATGATTTGCAATTTCATTTTGCTTTACAATTTTATTTTTCAGCTGTCTTTCACTATCCGTAGTGGACATACTATTGTCAAACAACCAGTCCCGGTCAGTATCCTTATTTGTTGCTATATTGTTTTCTCCTAAAGCCAGTCTTGCATTCGCCTCGTTTTTCTCATCTACTGTGAAGGTCAGCCCATTACCAGATACCGAAAAATCTACTCCTGCCTCCGTCAAAACCTCTTTTGCGGCCGCCGCATCCGATGTATTGTCGAAGGTCACCAATTCCACATAATGTGTGCGGTTAAGCAACACAATAAGTGCCACCAGTGTCAAAATCACTGCCGCCGAAATGGATATGATTAATGTTTTCTGTTTGCTCGTAAAACGATTCCAAAATTCCACAATCTTGGTTTGGATAGTTTTTAATCTGTCTAACATAGTACTCTCCGTTGAATAGAAATATCCGTTTATCTATAATTTACTATACCTGCATGTTCATCAGTTCTTTGTAAGCTTCCAGTGCCTTGTTAGTCACACGGACTGTATACTGTAACGCTATGTTTGCTTTTTGCTGTGCAATTGCCAAATCATGGGTGCTCGTTGCATACCCCAACGCAAAATTAATCTCAGACTGTTCTGCCGCATTTTGCAAATCATCTGTTTCTTTGTACATGCTGACTGCAGAGTTCAACAGACTGTCAAAAGCTGTAGCATTGTCCGTTGTAACAGCAGATGCGTTCAAATTATTCATAATAACATTATGTGAATCAATATTATGTAATGCAGAAACTGCCATTCTCTATCACCTATCCATTCTATTAAAATTTCTTACTCATAACTAATTCTCTTATTCTGTATCTCTTCTAACTAACTAATCCGCTACTGGAACAGTTCTAATCCCTTTGCTGCCATTGCCTTTGCAGCATTGAAGGCCGTTGCATTTGCCTCATAGGAACGGCTGGCATCAATCATATTGGTCATTTCTGTTACCGTATTGACATTGGGCAGCATAACATATCCATTCTCATCTGCATCTGGGTGCATTGGGTCATAAACCATGGAGCCCTCTGTAGTATCTTCCACTATCGCCGCAATCTTAACACCCTTCGCATCATATGTCTCTAACTTGTTGCTTAAAATATGATCAAAGGACGAATTTGAATTTTCCTGAAACACCACGGTCTGACGCTTGTATACTTCACCGTTTTCATCCCGTGTAGTGTTCACATTGGCAATATTCTGGGAAATAATATCTAATCTGGTTCTCTGGGCAGTCATACCGGAAGCTGCCACATCCATCGCATTAAAAATTCCACTACTCATACTCTATCCTCCTATCATGACGACAAAACCGTCTTATATCTGGCAAACTCCTGTCCAATCTGTTCTACCAACGCATTGTAACGAATCTGGTTCTCTGCCAGCATAGCATTTTCCGTATCAATATCCACATTATTACCATCTAACCGGTAAGACAAGGTAGAAGAATCTGTGTATATCAACCCTCCAAAATCGGATAAATGGGTATTGATTTCAGATACTCTTTCATCTAATGGCTCTCCCCCAATTAATGCCTGTTCCAAATAGTTCTGAAAGGATACATCCTTTCTTTTATAATTGGGAGTATCCACATTAGCAATATTATTTGATATAATCTCATTTCTGGAATTTGCCGCATCTGCTGCCTTGTCCAGCACATTAATATAATTATAAATATTTGTATTAATCATGCCTTCTCCTCCTAATTTCTAATTCATGCTTTCATTACTTTATATTTATACTTTCACAAAATTGCAATAGCAAAGGACTTATGAGAGAACCCACAAATCCTTTTGCCATTCATAAATCCATTTATACCGCAAGGCATATATTCTCGCTAAGCTCCTGCTTTGCACTTGCTAAGTGTTCATATTATACTTTATGTAGTTTGTCCAGTTCGTCAAATACCAGTTCATTCAAAACCTTGATATAAGTTCCTTTCATACCAGAGGATTTGGTTTCAATGACACCTGCGCTCTCAAATTTACGAAGTGCATTGACAATAACGGATCTGGTAATTCCTACCCTGTCAGCAATCTTAGATGCCACTAAAATTCCTTCCATTCCTTCCAGTTCATCAAATACATGAATAATTGCATCCTCTTCAGAATTCGACAGTGTACTAATCGCAGAACGGACAATCGTAATCTTCCGATCCTCCTCAGCAGATTCTTCATTGACACTTCTCATCATCTCTAATCCCACAACGGTTGTCCCATACTCACTCAATATAATATCGTCAATGGTATATTGTTCATCCTCTTTATACATAAAGACGGTGCCTAACCGTTCGCCTGCAATATCAATTGGCGATATAATCGCCTGATACCGTTCCAGATTATCAAATTCAAAGCCCAATGTTGCTAAATTCACATTTTCTTTTGTCGATAACACTCCGAGAAGTCTTTCATTCAGCATCTTATCAATGAAGCCTCCCACATCCGGAGCAATCATCTCTGTTATCTCACTAATATCAGAGCGATTCCTAATCCCAAGAACCTTTCCCTTTTTGCTGATAACCAAAATATCGGATTCCATAATTTCGCTTAAAACCTTACATATATCATTAAAGATAACTTTATGAGAACTGTTATTATGTAAAAGTTGATTAATTTTTCTCGTTTTATCTAATAACTGTACACTCATATGCTCCCTCCCATTCTATTTCTGATTCTAACACAATTTTGCAATAATAACAACATTTTTATGAAAAGGAGGGATAAAAATGATACCCTTATTTTTTCTTCGGTTTTTCACACACATAACCACACTCATCATTGCTACATACAAGCTTATTCCCTTTTTCCAACATAATATGATTACATTTTTCACAACGGATTGCGGATGGTCGCTGCCATGACATAAAATCACATTCTGGATTGTCAATACACCCATAATATTTTCTGCCCTTTTTCGTCTTCTTAAGAACAATCTCTTTTCCGCAGTTCGGACATGCAACCCCGATTTTTTCATAGTGAGGTTTTGTAAAACGGCATTCTGGAAATCCCGGACAGGCAAGAAATTTTCCATAAGGTCCATACTTTACAACAAGATTCCTTCCGCATTCCTCACAAATTTCATCCGTTATCTCATCCTCTATCTTAATGTGTTCCATTTCCTTATTGGCAGCCTGCACCGCTTCGTCTAAATCCGGATAAAAGTTTGTCACTACTGTCTTCCATGGTATGGCTCCCTCTTCAATTTTATCAAGCAATGACTCCAAATTGGCGGTAAATTCCGTATCTACAATAACAGGAAAACCTTTCACCATAATTTGATTTACCGCCTCTCCCAGCTCTGTGACATACAGGTTCTTGTTTTCCTTTACCACATACCTTCTCGCAAGTATCGTAGAAATGGTTGGGGCATAGGTGCTTGGTCTTCCAATTCCCAGCTCCTCTAACTGTCTGACTAAAGAACCTTCGGTAAAATGAGCTGGCGGCTGGGTAAAATGCTGCTTGTCAATAAATTTGTCTACGGATACCTTTGTATTCTCATCAATATCCTTAAACAGGTTCTTCATTTCATCATTTTCATCCTCTATTGCATACACTGCCATAAAACCGTCAAAAACCAGCTTGGTTGAGACAGCGCTGAACTCATACCCTTTCGCCTCTAACTTGATTGTACTGCTCTCGTACTTTGCATTCTCCATCCGGCTAGCGAGAAAACGATTGTAAATCAACTGATATAAGCGGAACTGGTCTTTTGTCAATTCCTCCTTCAGCTTTACCGGTGATAAGGTTACATCGGTAGGACGAATCGCCTCATGGGCATCTTGTATCTTCTTGCCGGATTTGTCCTCTTTTTTAACAAAACCAACATATTCTTTTCCGTATTTATCTGTAATATAATCAACGGCCGCATGATGTGCCTCTTCGGAAATACGAACAGAATCCGTTCGTAAGTAAGTAATCAGACCAACATTGCCACGACCCTTTATTGCCACTCCCTCATAGAGCTGCTGCGCAATTCTCATAGTTTTGCCTGTAGCAAAATTGAGTTTTTTTGCCGCCTCCTGCTGCAGGGTAGAAGTAGTAAAAGGTAATGGGGACCTTTTCGTCCTTGTTGCTTTTTTCAGACTCTTTACAGTAAGATTTGTTCCCTTCAGATTTTTCAAAAGCTGTTTCATTTCCTCTTCTGAATGAATCTCCGCTTTCCCCTCCGGTGTTTTCTGAAGCTTTGCTAAAAAAGAGTTTTTGCTTCCCTCTGGTATAACAGATGCCTCTAATGTCCAGTATTCCTCTGGAATAAAACTGTTGATTTCATCCTCCCGGTCACATATGAGGCGCAGTGCCACCGACTGCACGCGTCCCGCACTCAGACCTCTTTTTACCTTGACCCATAGCAGCGGGCTGATTTCATATCCCACCAGACGGTCCAGTACACGTCTTGCCTGCTGGGCATCTACCAGATTCATATCAATATCCCTGGCTTCTTTTAACGAACCCTTTACGGCATTTTTTGTAATTTCATTGAAGGTAATCCGCTTAAAATTCTTGTTTTCAAGCTTTAACGCCTTGGACAAATGCCAGGAAATTGCTTCCCCCTCCCGGTCCGGGTCCGTTGCAAGATATATCTTATCCGCCTTCTTAACTTCCTTTCGAAGTGCCGCCAGCAGCTCTCCTTTTCCCCGAATCGTAATATATTTAGGTTCAAAATCATTCTCCACATCTATTCCCATCTGCGATTTCGGTAAATCCCGTATGTGACCGTTTGAAGCGACAACTTCATAATTACTTCCAAGAAATTTTTTAATTGTTTTAGCTTTTGCCGGTGATTCCACAATTACAAGGTTCTTTGCCATGACTTGGCTCCTTCCAGTTCCATTCATATTTTATTAAAGCTTAATTGCATAATAATTTCTAGCTGTTTCCACGATTACTCCGGTTATAACCATATGATTTAATGCCATACATACCTCCTGGGGAGCAATCCGAACCTCTTCAATAATCTCATCTAGATATTTTGGTTCAATCCGCAAACAACTATACACCATTTTTTCAACAGGTGCAAGTAAGTTTTTTTTCAAATTCTTTTCATGTTGGCTGAAAGTATTCCGTTTTGGAACCTGTTTGTAATTTATATGCAGCACTTCCAAAATATCTGCAACCTCTGTCACGATATGGGCTCCCAGCTTAATTAAATTATTACAGCCTGCACTTCTATCATCCAGAATCCGCCCGGGTATTGCAAAAATTTCTTTTCCCTGCTCTAATCCCTGGTCCACAGTAATAAAGGTTCCGCTTTTTTCCATTGCTTCCACCACCAGTATTCCATCTGCCAGCCCCGCAATCAAGCGGTTACGCTGAGGAAAAAGACCTGCCACAGGAGCAATGCCCAGATTGCTTTCTGAAAGAATACCTCCTCTGTTTTCCATTTTCATAAACAGCTGATAATTTTCTTCTGGATACACCCTGTCAATTCCACAGCCTAAAACACCAAGTGTATATCCGTCTGCCTCTAATGCCCCAGCATGTGCCATTCCGTCAATTCCTCTTGCCAGTCCACTCACAATGGAGATTCCGCTTAAGGACAATTCCCTTCCAAAGAAACGCGCCATCTCCGTTCCGTACCGGGTACACTGTCTTGCCCCGATAACCGCAATGGCTTTCCGATTTTTGGGCGGCAATTCTCCCTTCAGATATAAACCGGTGGGTGGGTCCGGAATATTTCGGAGCATTTCCGGGTAGTCACCGGAATCCGGATGGAGAAAACGGATTTTCTTCTCTTCTAAGCTCTGGTAACCCTTCCGGATGACATTTTCTTTTCTGGAAGCCAGAAAGGCTTCCAGCTGCGCATCTCTTTGTAAAAAATGCTTTATCTCCCTCTCTCCAGCCAAATAAATTTCCTCCGGTTCTTTAAATGCATCTAAAAGCCTATGAATAGTCATGCGCCCGATACCCGGAATATTATTAATCCAATACCAGTAATAATCCTGCTTATTCATGCTTTTACACCTCCCCGGTAAAATTCAGGCATACGGTAAGATAATGCTTCCCATATATGCTCACATTTCACTTTTTCGGAATGTCCCAAATCTGCAATTGTCCTCGCCACCTTCAATATCTTGGCGGCACCTCTGGCAGACAAATCATATTGTTCAAACAATTTCCTGCGAAGCTTTTGTTCCTCTTCGCCAAGCCCGCATATTTCATCCAATAGCTTTGCCGGAATTTTGGAATTAAACCGGATACCGTAGGGCTCCAGCCTTCTTCTTTGTACCAGCTGGGCAGTTACAATCCGTCTCCGGATAACCTCCGAGCTTTCCTCTTCTGCCGTTCCGTATAACTCCTCATAATTCATCTTTTTAACAGAGATATTCATATCCATCCGGTCTAACATTGGCTCCGATATCTTTTGCAAATACCGGTCAATTTGCGGTTTTGTGCAGTGGCATCTGGAAAAATCCGGATAATATCCACAAGGACAGGGATTCATGGCAGCTACCAGCATAAACTCACAGGGAAAGGTATAGCTTCCCTGCAGTCTTGAAATAGTAACGCTTCCATCCTCCAATGGCTGTCTCATCATTTCAATAATATTCTTCTGAAATTCCAAAAATTCATCCAAAAACAGCACACCGCAATGCGCCAGACTAATTTCTCCAGGCCTCGGTATCTTACCGCCCCCTATCAGAGCATAACCGGTTATTGAGTGATGGGGCATACGAAAAGGACGCTTATATATCAACCCCTCCTCCGGCTCCAACATACCATTCACGCTATAAATTTTCGTCAATTCAATGCTTTCCTCATAGGAAAGCTCCGGCATAATGGTGGGAATTCGTTTGGCTATCATTGATTTTCCGGCTCCCGGAGGACCTGAATACAAAATATTGTGCATGCCTGCCACTGCAATCTCTGTGGCACGCTTTAATGTCTTCTGCCCTTTAACATCGGAAAAATCCACTGAAAACGGTTTTAATTCCTCTGTTCCGTGTTTCTGAAACTTTTCGGCAGTCATCTGCCTGTTTCCCAAGAGATGTTCCATCACCTGTTTCAGACTCTTGGCGCCAAAAATTTCTATATCTGGAACAACAGCAGCTTCTTTCCGGTTGCCATAGGGCAAAATTATAGTATGGATATTCATTTTTCGTGCATAATCCACTACTGGCAGTATTCCCCTTACTCCACGGATATCTCCATTTAATGACAATTCACCAATCAATAAAATATTTTTGAAACTCTCCACAGGGATATAACCATATGCTGCCAATACTGCAATACTTATAGGTAAATCAAATGCGGACCCTTCCTTACGGATGTCTGCCGGGGACAGATTCACAGTAATCCGCTTCGGTGGAATCTGGTAGCCAGAATTCTTCAAAGCTGTCCTTACCCTGTCACTTGCCTCCCTGACTTCAGATGCTAAAAAGCCTACCATATTAAACATTGGCAGCCCTTCGCTTACGTCGGCTTCCACTGTGATGAGTCTTCCCTCGACTCCATACAGCGTGCCGCTTAGAACTTTACTATACATGGAAACTCCTATTCCATCTTCAAGTATGAACAAATGTATTATACTATACAGTATAAAAAAATACAAGAAAAAAGTTTGCTGCTAAAATATAACAGCAAACTTTTTTCCTTAATTTAACAGCTTTTTCAGCTCATCCATAAAAATGTTTACATCCTTGAATTCCCGGTATACCGATGCAAATCTCACATATGCCACCTGGTCAAGTGCCTTTAATTCATCCATGACAATTTCTCCCACAACAGAGCTTTCAACTTCCTTCTGCTCCATATTGAAAATCTTTGTTTCAATGCGGTCAATGCATTTTTCAATCTCGTCAACGGAAATGGGACGTTTATGACAGGATTTAATCACACCCGATTCAATCTTTGAGCGGTCATAAGCCTCTCTGATTTTGTCCTTTTTTATAATAATCAGAGGAATCGTCTCCACCTTTTCATAGGTAGTAAAACGCTTGCCACAGTCATCACATTCTCTTCTTCTCCGGATGGAGCTGTTATCATCCGCCGGTCTTGAATCAATTACTCTTGTGTTATCCTCGCCACAAAATGGACATTTCATATTTGTATCCTCCTCTTATGTTCTTTTAATCATCCTTCATAATTGCTGCATCTAAACACACATCTACCAGAATAATATCCGGTCCAATCCGTACCACATCACAAAAACGGATATAATACCGCACACACTTTCCAAAGCAGGAAAAAAACCGAACCGGAGCCGGTACAATCAATGCACATATCTGACCATTGCAGGGGTCAAATTCAATATCCGCCACACAACCTATCCTTTTACAATCCTTGCAGTTAATTACTTCCTTCTGCCTCAAATCAAAAAATGTCATAAGGGCACCAGATTTTTCTTATTATAACAATATATGCCGGGATTGGAATAAAAAGACACTGAAATTGTGATTTACATAATATGTTTACGTCCAAATTATACATGATATATAAAAAAAAATCTACTAAATTCTTAACTTTTTGTGAAAAACTTTTCATCTTATTTTTGATGTGTTAAAATAGGGCACATGTTAATTATGGAAAAACTTTACACTATACACAATTGAGGTGAATGAAAATGGAAAAAACAACTGAAAATTCAGATAATATCACAGAAACCCCTAAGAAAAAGCCATCAAAGAAAACAAAGAAAGAAGAAAACCTATATGCTGAGGATGCTTTAGCTCTGGCAGGATTGTCCTTCAAAGAAAAGCTTTCCTATAAAAGACAGTTATTTAAAAAGCGGATTTCCACCATGAAAACAAAGGATAAGATATTATATACCATCCGATATTACAAATGGTACTTTGTCAGTCTGGCTGCCATTGTTATCTGCCTATGCTGGGTAGGAAGAGCGATATACCGCTCCACATTTCCAACCCTGTTAAATGTTGCCGTCTTAAATGAAGCCTTTAATGATACAGTCCAGGATTATATTCCGGAAGCCTTCCGTGAATATTATCAGTTGGATAATAAAAACTATATCAAGGTATATACAGACTTATTTGTTTCCTCCACGGAAGATACAACAGAGGTAGGAACCACAATGACGGATTATCAAAAGCTGGGATTTTATAATATGTCCGATATGCTTGATGCCATCATCGGAGACGAGGAAGCACTGACCCTTTATGCCTCCTCTGATGACACAACTGCTATTGATTTAAGCATGGATGCAGACCTATACAGCAAAATAGAGGACCGGGTCATTACCATGTCGGACCCAAGCGGTGTAAAAAATGACGGAAAACCATATACCGCTGCCATTGATATCAGCGGCACGGATTTTGTGAAAAACTGTAATATCAGTTATGATAAAGTATATCTAATGATACCAAGTACAAAATATACCGATAATCAGGGAACTATTGACCTTATCAAGCTTATTTTCGGTCTGTAACCCCCTGATACCCGCCTGTATCTGTAACCTTATTTTATTTCCGCGGTCTGGTTTTACCAAACCAACCCTGTTGAGACCAATACTTCCCATCGAGATATTCCGGGTCGTTTTTATGTAATGCTTTCTGCATAGCACTAAGGTCCTTTTTCATCTTATTGTTGATTCATCAAGATCAGAGCGGCAAGCTGTAACAAGAGGCAAATATGCCAGATAAGTTCTACCCGTATTATCATTATCTTTGGGAGTCTACATATCGGTAAAAATAGAAATTTTAGATACAGCATAATGTTCAAATAAAAAATCAAGTGTCATATCACCAAGATACTCTAGTTTTTCAATGTGTGTAAGCCCCTCTGTTTTCTCTCGTATATGCTGAAACTATTCAACAATCCCATTTATCATACGTTCAACACATTGCTTAATAAGTTTATCCTTATCTCCAAATGCTCACTATTTTCTTCGATGAGTTCAATCGCTGCCTGCATTATCTATCATCCATATCATAAAACAGTTTTATAATCGGCTCAATATATTTTTTATCAGAAATATCGTATGAGTGGGAAATCATATTCAGCATTTCAATATCGGCTTCGGTTTTATCCTTTTTCGTATCAACCATTTTTTGAAACATCTTCATCATCAACTTTGAGCCTGCTGACATTTTTTCATAGTTAAAACCACCAGGACAGTAGAAAACATGAACCATTTTCCGTTCTGCTTCACAAAAATTATTACTCAAAAAAGTTTCAATTTCGTGACTTTCGGCAGGGCTGCCGCCTGTGCAGAAAATAACTAACATTTTGCCCGACCATTTATCCATATTAGACTTGAACCACGATATTTTACTGATCCTGCCTGCACACGCCCAGCCGCCAAAAACGATAGCGTCGTATATATCAAAATTTTGCTTTTTAGCAATTCCAAATTCAAAACAATCTGCACCTACTGCTTCAGATATCCATTCTGCATATTTTTTCGTAAAACCTGTTTGTGAATTGTAAATTACTGCTGTTTTCATTGTTTTAATCCCTCTTTCTCAAAATATCATTCACAAATGCCTGATGTGCCTGTTCTTGCTGCAAAAAAATCTCATCTATCGGTATTCCTGGCGAGGATACAGAAAAAATTGTACCAAGACCAATCGTGTAGATTAACATATTCAAATGAAGCTGTCTGGCGATTTCAACATTTATATCCAAATCTTTTGCAATGGCATGTGCTATTTGCGGATTTGTTTCAGTTTCATATATGTCTTTCAAAGAAGATATATTTCTTCGTTCCTGCAAAATAAAGATTTTTAGAATATGAGGTTCTTCTTTCGCAAGCTGAATATATGCTCTGCCTGTGCTGCGAAACAGGTCTCTCTTATCGATATGGGAAACAATGTACTCCTTAATAAAACCCCTTGCTTTATTGCTAACCTCCTCACGAAGTCCGTCCATATTCTTGCAGTAACTGTAAATAGGTTGTACCGAACAGCCCAGCTCATCTGCAATGCTTTTGACCAATACTTTCTCCATACCGCTTTGGCGAGCAATTTTAAAAGCAGTATCTACAACCATGTCTTTCGTTATACGTTGTTTTGGCATGATAACACCTCCATATAATCCATTTATATAAATTGTTTATATAAATGGATTATACTTTTATTCCGAGAAAATGTCAATACAATCAGAATAAAAGAGGAAGGCGACAAAGAATGTGCGATTGATAGAATATGTAATTTAATTTCTTGATAAATATAAAAAAGACACCGAAAAAGTTTTTTACCTTTCTTGGTGTCTTTCGCCTTTTCAACGCCCATAAAGTTGTATTTCCATGTCGTTTTCAAAGTACTTCTTTATGTGGCGTTAGCATTTTGGGTTCCTCTTATAAAATAACTTTGACCGGACATTTTTCCTTGCAGACACCGCAATGAGTGCATTTCGACTGGTCGATATGGGCAATATTGTTCTCCACGGTGATGGCATCTGCCGGACAATTCCGGGCACATAGTCCACAACCGATACAGCCAGCCTGGCAGACCTTCTTTACCTCCACGCCCTTATCCTTTGAACTGCATTTTACATGGCAGACCGCATCTGCCGGTACCAATTCAATCAAGTGCTTCGGACATTCTGCCACACATTTGCCGCATGCCTTGCACTTATCAGCATTTACCACTGCGATTCCATCTACAATATCAATGGCATCAAAAGGACAGACCATTTTACAATTTCCAAAGCCAGTACATCCATAACTGCACGCCTTGGCGCCTCCGCCCGGATTATTCATGGCAAGCTTACAGTCCTGGGGACCCACATATTCATAGTTATCCTTTGCCTTTTCACAGGTGCCTGCACATTTGACATAAGCAGTCATTTTTACTGCTTCCTCTGCTTCCACGCCCATTATTTCACTGATTGCCTGTGCACATGCCTCACCGCCAACCGGACAGCCATTCACCGGCGCCTCTCCCTTTACAATAGCTGCTGCCAGACCATCACAGCCTGGAAAACCACAACCGCCGCAATTATTTCCAGGCAGGCATTCCCTTACCGCTGCTTCCCTTTCGTCTACCTTTACTGCAAACTTTTCTCCGGCGATACCAAGCAGAATTCCGATTACAACACCGGTTCCGCCAACTATTACCACAGCCAGTAAAATTGATGTAATACTCATATCGCTCTCCTCCTACTTAATCAGACCGGAAAAACCGAAAAATGCCATCGCCATCAGCCCGGCTGTCACAAGTACAATCGGCGTTCCCTTAAAAGATTCCGGAATATCATTATATTCTATCTTTTCGCGGATTCCTGCCATAATAACGATGGCTACCGTGAATCCTACTGCAGTGCCAAAGCCATTGACAACGGAAGTCAGAAAACCATATGATTTCTGTACATTAATCAATGCGATACCAAGCACTGCACAGTTTGTCGTAATTAATGGCAGATACACCCCTAGTGCCTGATATAAGGATGGTACCATTTTCTTTAAAAACATTTCCACAAACTGAACCAGCGCTGCAATAACCAGAATAAACACAATCGTCTGAAGATATGTAATATCTAACTTTTCAAGAATAAATGTATATATGAGACTGGTAACTGCGGATGCAATGGTAATTACAAAAATTACCGCCCCACCCATTCCTGCTGCTGTATTTACTTTTTTAGAAACTCCGATAAACGGACAAAGCCCTAAAAACTGGCTTAGCACAACATTGTTTACCAGTGCTGCACTGATTGCTATTAAAAACAAATTCATCTTATACGCCCCCTTCGCAATGTACGGTTCAATTTTGCTGTTTCTCTCCTGGATTTCACTCTGTTCCGGCGTTTTTCCCTCTTACGAGCCCTCTCCTGTTTTTTGACTTCTGCAAGCCTCTTATCCTCTGCGTACCGCTTTCTCCGAAGCGCCGCTTTTTGATAATGTCGAAGCATACGGACTCTTTTCCGCCGTTCCCGCTCGAAATGCCGGAATCTCCTGTCAATTTTTCTTAACCACCGGAATTTTTTTCGCAATATGCCTCTTTTCCTTGTAGCTGAAGCCATCAGGATTCCTCCTTTTCCCTCTTTACGCTTTCTTCTGTAAACATTTTACCACCGCAAAGAGTATTGGTACATTCTGCACAACTGTTTTCCTTCTCACAGACAGAAATGGCAGCTCCTGCTTTCCTTGCCTTATGAAGCCTTACCTTATTCTGTACTGCAATCAGACAAGCCAGCACGAAAAATGCTCCCGGTGCCAGAATCAATATCGTAACCGGTTCATAGCTTTCCGGCATAATACGGAGATTAAATATTGTACCATTGCCCAACAGTTCCCGGAAAATACCAATGGCAGTCAGACCAATCGTAAATCCCAATCCCATGCCGATTCCGTCAAACATAGACAACCATACATTGTTCTTGGAGGCATAACTTTCCGCACGTCCCAAAATAATACAGTTCACAACAATCAATGGAATGTAAATACCAAGACTGTCATAAAGAGAAGGAACAAAGCCCTCCAACAGAAACTGTACAATTGTTACAAAGGAGGCAACAATAACAATATATGCAGGAATACGTACCTTATCCGGTATCACCCTGCGAAGGGCAGATATCATCATATTGCTCAAAATCAGAATTACCGTTGTGGTAAGTCCCATTCCCAGACCGTTTATTGCGGATGTGGTAACTGCCATGGTGGGACACATGCCTAACATCTGCACAAAGGTCGGATTTTCGGTAATTATACCGCATTTTAAACGCTCTAATGTCTTGTTCATTCCCTCTGCCTCCTATTCTAATGTACTGATATAATAAAGACCGGCATTGACGCCATTCGTCACTGCATTCGTAGTTATGGTTGCACCGGATAACGCATCAATTTCATTGTCGGCAGAAGCACCATTTTTCGTATAGACAAAGCTGTCCACTTTTTTATCTGCGAACTGCTTTTTGAAATCATCCTCCGTCGCCTTCATGCCAAGCCCTGCCGTCTCACCGATAGATAGAAAAGAAATTCCGTTAACTGTTCCATCGCTTTTTACGCCCATGGCAAACTGGATATCTCCGCCATAGCCCTCATGATCCGTTACAGTAAGCACATAGCCAATCGGATTACCAGATTTGTCAAACACCTGCATAGCCTCGTTAATGGCGGCATCAAATCCCTGTTTATTCAGTTTCTTTTCTACATCTTCCCTGTTTACCTCAACTGCTTCAAAGGATTCCGCATCTGCAAAGACCTCTCTGTACGCCTCCTCCTTCGCTCTCTGCTGCTCCTCCGCAATGGGTTTTTTTGTAATCTCATATACCACACCCAGCAGCAGACCCGCAATCACCGTAATCAACATCAAAGAAACCGTATTTCTGATACTTTCATTACTCATGCTTTACTGCCCCCTTTCCAAATGATTTTGGAACCGTCACACGCTCAACTAAAGGCACAAGCAGATTGGAAATAATAATAGCATAAGATACCCCTTCTGCTGAGCCGCCATATATTCGAAACAGAAAGGTTAACAAACCTAACAAAATACCAAATATAAGCTTTCCGTTTGGCGTGATTGGAGAGGTTACATAATCCGTTGCCATAAAAAATGCCCCAAGCATTAGGCCTCCTCCAAACAGGTGTGCCGTAATAAACGAAAGGTCAACCCCTCTTCCAGTTGCCATTGCATAAATCAAAAGAAATACCGCAAAGGAACCGATATAGAATACCGGTATCCGGTAATTAATCACTCTTCTTACGAGCAGGAATACGCCGCCAATTATCAGTGCCACTGCTGAGGTCTCGCCAATGGTTCCCGCAGTTGTTCCAAGAAACATGGACAGCACATCCACGCTTTCCCCAGCCTTTAATTCTGCCAGCGGGGTTGCGGTTGTAACCGCATCATAGGTAAAAGTGGTCATCCTGCCTGTAAAGGATATAAGCAAAAAGCATCTTGCTCCAAGCGCCGGATTCATAAAATTCTGCCCCAGTCCGCCAAAAAGCTGTTTCACCACAACAATTGCAAAAAAGCTGCCGATTACAGGAAGCCAGAATGGAACCTCCGGTGGCAGGTTAAGTGCCAATAACAGCCCTGTAACAACCGCTGATAAATCTTTAATGGTAACTGGTATTCCTAATATCCTCTGATAACCAGCCTCAAAAACAACACAACTCACAACCGTTATCAAAATGGTAACCAGCGCCCTTATGCCAAAATTGTAAATACCAAAAATGGTGGCTGGCATTAAGGCTACAATGACCTGTCCCATAATATTTGTAGTACTCTCCTTATCCCTTATATGCGGAGAAGAAGAAATTTTCATTGTCTGCTCCAAAATGTCCACCTCCTATCGTTTCCTGTCCGCCAGTATCTGTTTGCGGGTTCCTGCAATTATCTGGGTTAAATGCCTCTTTGCCGGACATACATAAGAGCAGCATCCGCACTCACAGCATTCCATGCCATCGTATTTTACAAAGCCATCTAAGTCACCATGACTGGCTAAGTCTGCCAGTTTGTTTGGCATGACGCGCCCCGGACATACCTCAATGCATCTGCCGCACCGGATACAGTTCGACGGTTCGACAGCAGATACAATATCCTCCCTGAAGCACAGCAGTGCAGAGGAGCCTTTTACAATGGGAACATCCAGAGTAAACAGAGCCTTCCCCATCATGGGACCACCGGAAATAAGCTTGCCGGGGTCCTCAATATTAAAGCCCCCCACCGCATCAATCAGTTCCTGTGCATTAGTTCCCAGGCGCACACGAAAATTTGCAGTATCATTTACCGCATCGCCTGTCACGGTAACAATTCGTTCAAACAAAGGTTTTCCCTCAATAATTGCATCATAAATTGCAACAACCGTATCAATATTATGAACGATGCAGCCTGCATCCGCAGGTAACATAGAAGAGTTAATCTCTCTTCCGGTATTGGCATAAATCAGCTGTCTCTCTGCACCCTGGGGATATTTTGTTTTTACCGCATTCACCGTAATATCGTCAAAATCCTTTGCCAGCTCCGTAAGCCTCTTAATAGCATCCGGCTTGTTATCCTCCACTGCAATAATTCCTTTTGCATTGTCAAATAAATTAATCACAATCTGAAGACCTGTAATAATCTTCTCTGGAACCTCTATCATCCTTCTGTAATCTGAAGTCAGATACGGCTCGCATTCGGCGCCATTTACAATAATCGTATCAATGGCATCTTCATTTTTCGGTGAAAGCTTCACGTGGGTAGGAAAACCCGCCCCACCCATACCAACGATACCGGCTTCCTTAATCGCCTCTTTTACATCCTCCCGGTACATCTGGTCAAGCGGTTTGATATTCTGTTTAAAATCAACCTCCTCAAACAAACCATCGTTCTCTATAATAATAGAATTTACCTTTACTCCACTTACTGTCATCCTGGGCTCAATAGCCTTAACTGTACCTGAAATACCTGAATGAATATTGGCAGATACAAACCCACCTGCTTCTGCAAGCTTTTGTCCTACCAGTACCCTGTCACCCTTCTTCACCAAAGGAACTGCTGGAGCACCGATATGCTGGGATAGCGGATAAACGGCATCCCCTTTTGGCAGATAATCACAGATTGCCTTATTCTTTGACAAATCTTTTCCATCATAAGGATGGATTCCCCCTGAAAATGTTAATAAACCCATGTGTTTTACCTCACTTTTGTCAAGCTTGTTTTCCATAAAACCGATGTGTTTATTATACAACTATCAGGCTGTTTTTGCTAGGTGGTTTTACGTATTTTTTAATGTTAATCTTTTCAAAAATTACCGTTCAGACCTGCCTGGCGCTGACCTCCTCGCAG